>Ga0156789_1113_pt3 | contig 15098 bp, 11 predicted proteins | sample RifOxyD3_FD_110738 | JGI IMG/M metagenome (GOLD analysis project Ga0156789, IMG submission 110738) | Deltaproteobacteria bacterium RIFOXYD12_FULL_57_12 | reverse complement strand
AAGCGCCGAGACGAACCAGTTATCCATAAGTCTTCCCCAAAAAACCATCCGCGATCAGGCCGAGGCTGCCGGCTTGCTGATCCGCAGATAGGTGTGGTCGCAGAAGCGAGCGCCGTTGCCGATCTCATGCCTTCTTGCAAAAGACCATACGCCTTCATTTTCCACCGCGACCTCAAAATCATACAGCGGCCACCAAAGCCAGAATTTCTCCTTTGTCCTTGCCCGAAACAGATCGAAATCCTCGGGCCGGTCAATTTTCGGCAGGATGACCCTGAGAAAAAGTTTGGCAGTGGCCGTGGCGTATGGCCCGCAAATCTCGACCGCCTTTTGCTACGCCAATTAACCAAGTGCCAAAGACCTCTGTTCCTCATAGAAAAAGGACCGAGTCCTGTCAAGCTGTTTGTACGATCACACCAGAGGTCGGCATATCACTCTGTTCCGGCGTGCGTAACCTACTTGCGAAAATCATGCAGGTGATGTACAGAGGGATGAGTGCTTCGTTTGTGTTATAGGCAATGGCTCTCGTCCGGGGGTAACTTCGGAGCGTGGCGCAACAAACTCAAACGGCACAAATTAAACGATTACGAAATGTTACAGTTATAGCTTGAATCAGTTCAGCACCCTTGCGCGGCTGAACTGATGCTGTTTTACAAGGAGAGGCTGTTCGTTTTATTAAATAAAAAACTGTTGGCGCCACATTCATGCTTACAGCCCAGCAAGCCAAAATCCAGGCGAGCTGCGAGGCCGGCACCAAGCTGCTGGCTCGACCTCTGCTGCCCCTGGTCCGCATCGTTCAGTTTGTGTATCTGTCCGGCCCGTACAAGGGCATCGAGCCCCTGTTGGCCGAACTGCCGGCCGAACTGGAGGTGCAGGATATCCGGTATGAGGCGCCGGCCGATCTGCTGCGCCCCATGCTGCCGGTCCTGCGGACGGCCGAGGCCATGAAGAAACCGGCGGCCCTGCGCAGTCTGCCGGTGATTCAGGATGAACAGCGACGACCGCTCAATCCCTTCAAGGCGATGGAACTGTGGGTCGGCCAGCAGGTGCTGACCCGGGAACTGGAGCGGATCAACAGCCTGCTCTGCGAACCCCGGGGCTGCACGCTCTGCTGTGTCGGGCCGGACGCAGCCGCCGGTATGCGGCAGCACTTTTTCGAGATCCCGCTGCGCGATATGGAAGTGGCCTGGTTCAACGATCCCCTGGTCGACACCGAGGCGTCACGCCGGGTTGTCTCCATGACCGAGCCACCCCTTGTCCACGACAACCGACCCTTTTATGAGGGCGGTCGGGCTCTGTACCGCTGGCGAAACGGCTGGAGCCTGATTCTGCCGCGGAACACCGCCTGTGCGCAGCTTGATAGTGAACAAGGCCGCTGCCGGATCTATGCCGAGCGGCCCGAGGCCTGCCGGCGGCCGCAAATTTTTCCTTATCTGCTGGAAAAACAGGAAAACGCGGAAGAAGCCGGTACAGCTTACATCTTCCGCAACAAGCTGCTGGCCGTCTGGGACTGCCCCTCGGTCCGCGACCTGAAGAACGTCATCGCCCGGTATGCCGAACTCAGCGGCCTGGAGCCGGTGTTCATGGAAAACAAGGGCTAGTGTCCCGTGCGGTTAATTGTTGCAGGAAATTGTTGAGGCACCGCGGCGAGGGGCCGCGAGGGCCAACAATTACTAGAAAGAATTAACCAAACGGGACACTAGGAAGGCATGCCATATCTGCTCATCACCCTGGCCTACCTGCTGGGCGCCGTACCATTCGGCCTGCTCTTCGCCAAAACGGCCGGGGTCGATATCCGCCGGGCCGGCAGCGGCAATATCGGCGCCACCAACGTCAGCCGCCTGCTGGGCCGGAAGCTGGGGACACTGACCCTGCTCGCCGACCTGGGCAAAGGTCTACTGCCGATGCTGGCGGTGCGCTGGCTGCTGCAAGAGGCGCCGCTGACGGAACTCTGGGTGGTGCTGGCCGGCGCCGCCGCCTTCCTGGGCCATCTTTTTCCAATCTATCTCAAGTTCAAGGGCGGCAAGGGGGTGGCAACGGCGCTCGGCGTCTTTCTGTTTCTCGCCCCGTGGGCCGTCCTTGTCTGTGCGGTCATCTTTGCCACGGTCGTCTTTTTCTCAGGTTATGTCTCCCTGGGGTCACTGGCCACCGCCGCCCTGCTGCCCCTCGTCCTCTGGCTGCTGGGTGCCGCCAATCTCCATATCGGCCTGGCGCTGTTCGTCGCCCTTTTCATCTGGCTGCGGCACTACGAAAATATTGGTCGGCTGCTGACCGGCCAGGAAAAGAGCTGGAAAAATAATTAGCCGCCGTCCCATGCAGTATGTCATCAACGCGGCCCGCGGTTGCACAGAAGTTGTGAAAACGCGACAAATAGAGTAGTTATTCTGGTCGGCGCATGGCTCGAACGCCGTGATGCCCGCGTGAAGACATAACAGCTTGTTGGTTGTCACTAAGTTTTACAAAAGGAATCTATTATGCGGATGCTTCTTTCCTGCCTGGTCGGCCTGCTCGTATTCTGCCTGCCCACTTTACTCAAGGCCGAACTCGTTGACCGGGTGGTGGCCGTGGTTAATGACGAACCCGTAACCCTTTCCGAGTTGAACGAAGAGGGTCGGGATTTTTTCCGACAGATTATCGCCAAAGCGCCGGCCGATCAGCTGGAGGCCGCCCTGGACAAGGCGCGTCGCGAGGTGCTTTCCTCTCTGATCAACAAAAAAATCACGGCGCAGAAAGCAAAGGAACTGGGCATCACGGTCGCCGATCAGGAGGTGGATGAGGCGGTCAACAGTATCATGACGCGCAACAATGTGTCCGCGCCGGTTTTCAAAAAAGACCTGGAGGCAATGGGCTCCACTGAAGAGAACTACCGGCGGACGATCCGGGATCAAATCCTGCGTTCGAAGCTGCTCAATCAGGAGGTCCGGACCAAGGTGGTGATTACCGACGAGAAGGCCAGGGCATACTATGACGCGCATTATACCGGAAAAAAAGTCACCCAGGGCTACAATATCCTCCAGATGGGGTTCAGTTGGAAAAAAACCGGAGATGGCGCTCTCGAAGCGGCCAAGACGAACGCCCGGCAACGGGCGGAACAGGCCAGGGAGCAGGCGGTAAACAACGGGAATTTCCGGGAGCTGGCCAAGTCGTATTCCGACCTGCCGTCGGCAGCCGAAGGCGGGGATATCGGGGTGATCAAAGAGGATGAAATGGCGCCCTACATGCGCCAAACAATTCTTGCCATGCAACCGGGTGAGATCAGCCCGCTCGTGGAAACGGATTCCGGCTACCAGTTCTTCAAGCTGCTTGCCACCGAGCAGGGCGGGGTTGCGCCGTATGAGGCGGTACAGGAAGAGATTCGTGAACTTCTTTACCAGGAAGAGACGGAAAAATATTATGAAAAATGGGTAAAGGATCTCCGGAAGCAGTATTACATCAAGGAACTGTTGTAGGATCACAGGGCACAGAGAAAAAACCACCTATGCGCAACAAAGTTCAAGAAGGCACCGGCCCGGCACCGGCTGCGGAACCAGCCGGAGGCGCCGGCGCGCTCCTCAGGAGTGAACGGCTGGCCCGCGCCATTTCCCTGGAGACGGTGGCGGCCGCCACCAGTATCCGGGTCGCCCTTCTGGAGGCCATGGAAAACGACGACGGCGACCGGTTGCCGGCCGATGCCTTTGTCCGGGGCTTCATCAAGCTGTATGCCGACTTCCTCGGGCTTGACCCGGCGGTGGTCCTGGCCCGCTACCGCCGGTCGCCCTCCAAGGGTCTTCGTCAGCCTCCGGTCGACCTGCCGGCCAGCACCACCGCGGATATTCTCAAGCTCAAGCCAGTCAACGAACCGCCGGCCTTTTCCCCTGCCAGTTTTCTGCGGCTGCTGGCTGGCGGCCTTGTTCTCTGCCTGCTGGGCTATCTCTGCTACATAACCTTTTTTACCGGCGGCGACCAACAACCCGCTAATCCGGCGACAACGACGGAGCGCACAGCCGCCCCGCTAGCGCCGGCTGTTCCGGACCCCAGTCGGGAAAGCCAGCCCCTGACGCAGCCGACGGCCGAGCCCGCCCCGGCCGCTCCGGCGACGGCAAGTCTCGCCGAACCAACGGCGATTGCCGCCATCGATCCCGAGCCGCAGTTCAACTATGTGCTCAAGGCCCGTTTCCTCGAGGATACCTGGCTGTGGATTCAGGTTGATGACCAGAATTCCCAGGAATTAACCTTTCGCAAGGATGAACAACGGGTCTGGAAGGCCAGACAGAAGATCGATCTGTACCTGGGCAATGCCGGCGGCGTGGAACTGCTCTTAAACGACCAGCCGCTTGCCGGTCTTGCCACCTCTGGCAAAACCGGCCGGATCTCCATCCCGCCGGTTCCCTCCCAATGATCCGGCCGCGATGACCAGCGACCGCACCGAGGCCGTGGTCCTGGCCCTACGCGACTACGGTGAATCCGACAAGATCGTCACCTTCTATTGCCCGGCGATCGGCAAGCTGACCGGCATTGCCAAGGGCGCCAAGCGCAGCCGGAAACGCTTTGTCAACAAACTCGAACTGTTTTCCCGCCTGGAAATCATCTTCACACCACCGACCCGCAGCGGGCTTGCCCGCATCGTCGAGGCGGAACTGCTTGATCCCTTTATCACCTTACGCGAACATTACGACCGCTATGTCGCCGCCGCGCTCATCAGCGAGTTGATGGTTCTGTGGACCAGAGAGAATGACGCCGATCAAGAGCTGTATCCCCTCCTGCTCTGGTCGCTCGCCGGTCTTGATCAGGGCCGGCCGCTTCTGGCCACGGTCATCCTGTTTCAGATCAAACTGTTCGGCATCATGGGCTATCAGCCACAACTGAACGGCTGCGTTGTCTGCGGCCGCCTTGATGCGGCGGGCAGTCCCCATGCCTTCAGTCCCGGCCGCAACGGCCTGCTGTGCGTCCGCTGCCGACCAGGCGCCCAGGCGGGCGCACTGCTGCCCATTTCCCTGAGTACCGCCAAATTGCTCAAGAATGCCCAGGATCTGCCCCGGGAAAAACTCAACCGGCTACGCTTCTCCCCGGCCTCGCTACAGGAGGCCGGCGCCCTGTTGCATGGCTACGGCCAGCACCTTCTGCAACGCGAAATCCATTCCTGGAGTTTTCTCAAAAGCGCGGCCGGGCAATAAGGCGACGAGTCCGGGCAACAGGCTTATGAGGAAACAACCGCGACAGGAAGGCGCTCAGTCGAGATAGACGATCTCGCCGCTGTATTCAGTGATGGTGCTGCCGTCGGCAAGCGCCAGGATGAGGCCACCGGTCAGCGGTTCAAGAGCCGTGACCCGCGCCTCATAGAGTGGGTTTTTCTGGACATCGTAGCCAAAGGCCACCCGGCGGCCGACCATGTCGGAAAGAGACAGCCAGCCGGCGATCAGCGGATGGGCGGGCCAGGCCTCGATTGCCAGAGCCTCGGCATCGAGCAGTTCCTGCTCGGCGTAATGGAGCAGGCCGATATTCCAGGCCAGCTTGGCCAACAGCCGGCCAGCCAGCAGTTCGATGTCCACCTCGGCGGCCAGGCAGGTCTTCATGGCCACGGCGGTCTCCGCAAGTTCCGGGGGAAAAGAATCGTTGTTGGCATTGAGCCCCACGCCGATCAGGACATATTCCTCGCCGGAATGGACGCCGACCAGGGTCTCGGTAAGCACGCCGGCGATCTTCCGGCCGTTTACCTGCACGTCGTTCACCCATTTGAGTCGGGCGGGCAGTCCGTAACTGCGCAGGGTTTCGCAGCTGGCCAGGCCGGCGGCCAGCGGATAGAGCCGGAAAGCGGCGGGCAGCAGGGTGTTGACCAGGATGAGCGTGAGCCAGACGCCGCCGGGCGGGGCATGCCACACCCTTTGAAAACGGCCGCGGCCGGCGGTCAACTCGCAGGCGAGGATGGCGGTGCCGGAGGCAAAGGATTTCCCCGCCTCCTCGGTCTGGCGGATGAGGTCGCGAGCCCGCTCCATGCCGCGGGCCAACCGATCATGGCACTCGATCCGGCTGCCGATCGGCGCGCCGTAGTCGAATATCCTGGCAACGGTTTCGGCCGGCAGACTCCGGGCACGAAGAGGAATCTCTTCTTCCCGGATAAGCTGCCGCACCCGTTGCGGCGAAAGCACTGGGGCTAGTCCCAATGCCGTTGACTTAAGCGAATTTTGCATGTTGGAACCGCAGAATATCGAACGCCGCTCCCGCCATCCCTGGCTCCCGCGGCATTAGCCCATCCCTGGACGTCAAGGAATGTCGAATGTCGAAGTTTAACCACTTCATAATTCTACGGTTTCTTGTTCGATATTCGATATTCGCTGTTCTGACAAAAGTTTATTTTCTTAACAGTACGGGGGCTAGTCCCATTCCGCCTTGACGTGGTTGATGATCTTCTGAACCAGGGGCAGCTTCTCAGGGGCGCAGATGCCAATGAGCGGCGTGCCCTGCTCGACACTGACCCCGGGCTGGAAATAGATGGAGTGGATGATGCCAGGTTCTCCTGCGTAGTAAACCGGCGTGTCCCTCTTCATCAGCGACATGGTGAGAATCTCGTCGCCGGGCCGGACAAACACCTCGCGCTCCCCCTGTTTTTCGATCCGCGACTGGATATCCAACGCAAAAAAATACTTGGCGTTTTCCGGGGCCGGAAAGAGATAGAGAACCCGCTGCAGAATCGCCTCGATGATCTCCCTTTTCTTCAGGGGATGCCGGATGGTGAGAATTTTTTCGCCGGCCTCCACGAAGTGACCTTCCAACTCCTCCCGTAGAGAGGCGACAACTCCTTTGGTCATGGAGGTTATTTTTTTCTTGTTTCTTTCCCTGGTTATTTCATAGAGCAGGGTGCCGGGGATATGATGCCAGGTGCCGCTCGGGCTCTCCACCTCGGTACCCTGTTTCACCTTGAAGCGGACCTGGCCGGTATGGGGCGTGATGACGTCCACATAGTCATAGGGGTCGGCTCGATAGTGCGCCAGAATTTCGTCAAAATTGATGGTGTCGCTCATGGATTCGTTGCCGTGTTCACGTAAGTCAGCCATAGTGTCTCGTCAGGTCGGCGCTCAGCGGTAGTAAAGGTTGCGGCCGCCCATGGTTAAAAGAGCCCGATGCAGATTCTTGCGGAATTCGCGCCGATCCCAGATTCCCTGGATATGGCCGCGCTTCAACGCGTTGCGGGCGCTGTGATAATCGGGCGGGATATCATCCCCAGTGGTCTCCCGGATGACCCGGTAGCCGGCAAAGCCGATCCGGCTGGAGCGGATGGCGAACTGGTAGGGTGAGCAGCCGAGAAAACTGGCCACCGGCCCGGCATAGGAGTTGTTGTCGTAGACCACGATATAGAGGCCGCCGGAATCGATGTACTCCCGGACCGCCATGGTACACTTGGGCATCTGCACCACGCCGATGGTGCCTTCCTGGATGCGGATACCGCCGGTGGTGTGGACGTAGGCCAACAGCGGCCGCCGCTTCAGCCGGGCTTTTTCACAGGCCCGCACGAATTTTTCGCCCTCGACCGCGCCGACCGTGCCGTTCCTGAAATCGCTGTAGAGCATGGTCACCACCAGTTCCGTGTCCATTACCCGGCCATAAAAGGTCAAATTGGCGCTGTTGCGGCCGGTCTTGGCCCGCGCCACATTAAGCCGATCGTCAAATCCGGGATAGGCCAGGGGATTGATCGACTGGTATTCCGCATTGAACTCGCGGATCGAGTCCGGATCAAAAAGATGCTTCAGATACCATTCGTATTCCAGGGGAAAATGGTGGCCGCAGTTTTCGCAGACCCCGGCGAATTCGCCATAAAGATCCGGAACCCAGAGATCCTTGCAGCCGCGCTGGGCCGTATTGGGGCAGGTAACGGTGCGGTCCTCGTTGGCCAACGGGCTGGTGTAGGTATCCCAAAGCTCAAAGGGGTCCTCGCTGCCCAGAGGGGGCCGCTCGCCAGCCGGCCGGCCAGTTTTCTCGAGGGGCTGCAGGTTGATAAAATCGCAGGCCTTGCGCAGGGGGGCAGCGATCCGATTCAAGATCACCGAGCCCTCGCCGGAGACGTCCTTGATCACCTTTTCCATCTGTTTCTGTTGGTTGCGAAGCAGGTCGTAGCGAAAGCTGTAATAAATTCTAGCGGTAATATTGCGGGCCTTGCGGTACATGGCCAGAGAGGGAGACGGCTGGCCGACAAAGGCGTCCACGGTCATGTTCCGATATTTTCTGGAGCGAAAAATGAGCAGCCGGTTGACCTCATCCTCGTGCAGATCCCAGGAGATATTGATCTGCGGCTCCTCGGTCGCCGCCGCCTCCGCCTTTTTCAGCTTGACCTCGTAGGCCCGGAAGGAGCGAAGACTCTTGGTCTTGAGGATAACCTCGTCGGTGGCCCGGATGACCTCGGAACGCAACTGCCGGAAAAAGGCGAAATCATCCCGCCGGGCGCCCAATGGCGGCTCCTGGATGATCCGGTCGATGGTGCCCTGGGCCAGGTTCTCCCGGGCTGTGATGCAGAGGCGATCGGCGCAGGCCTCGACCAGTTCCTTGGGAACCTTTTCCCCTTCCCGGATCTTGCCTTCGATGGCGGCGGCCCCTTCCGGCGAAATCACCGAATAGTAGCCATGGGAAAACATCAGCCTAAAATCGGTCAACCCGATGGCCTCGGCGCCGCCGGAGCCGCCCTCGGAAATCACGGAAATCATCGGCACCCGCAGCTTGCACATCGCATAAAGGTTGCGGGCGATCTGCTGGGCCGCGCCGGGATAATCCTCCACCGGAAAGGAGCCCGGCGTGAAGATATAGAAATGGATGGGAATTCCCTCGGTCTCGGCCACCCGCATGTAGCGCAGGGCCTTTTCGTTGCCCCAGGGCTTGCAGGAGCCACCGTTGCGGAACTCCTCACCATGACCCTTTTCCTGGCCGATGACCATGACCGTCTGCGGGATTACTTTATTTTTCACCCGCCGAACAATGTTGGCCTTGGCCGTGACAATGGAGGGATCGATGCTGGCATCCTCTTCGCCGCCCAGTTCCGTGTAATCCTCGTAGACATTCTCCAGGATGTCCTTCAGGGTAAAACGCAGCGGGTTGCGGACGATCCGTACCCGCTCCATAGCGGAGAGACTTTCCTCGCCCCGTTTCTCGATAAAGGAAATCCCTTCTTCGAGTTTGCGGAGTTCCGCCGCCAGTTGTTCCTCGGTATAGTCGTAGAAGGAATGCTGGAGAAGCTTGAGATTTTCCTGAAACCCGGTCAGGTTCCCCCAGTCGGTGGAGTCCTTGACGTGGGCAAGGTAGATGAGCCGCTCTTCGGTCTTGAGGAGCCGTTTGCGTAAATCGTCCATGAGTCCTTTATCCTGTTATCGTCAAAACGCCAGCAGACGATCCAGATTGTTGCGCAAATAATCGATGTTGGTGGTGATGGAAGCACCACTGACGCTCCGGCCCTCGATGCAGGTTTCATCAAGCAGCCGGCCGGCCCGCTCCTTGGCCTCCTGGATGGACGCGCCCCAGACGATGGCCAGCGCCAAGTTGGGATCGAAATCGCTCGGGATCGGATAAGGCCGGTCAAAGGGCACATGGGTGTAGACGGCGGACCAGTCGTTCTGCGGGAACTGAAACCGGGTAATCGTGCCGATCCACGGAGCGAACCCCCGGCGGGTGTCTTCCGCCACGAGCCGCAACTCAATGCTCGCCCCCTTGAAGTCGACGTCCGCCTGGGTATAGCCGATCCGGTCGCCAAGCGCGACGCGGATCTGTTCCCGGATCAGGTTGGGGTGCTTGCCGCCCAGATAGCTGATCCGGGCGGAGACGTCGTTTTCCACCTGAATGCGGGTGTTGACCTCGAGCAGATAGGGCTGGCCGTCGCGGGTGACGATCCACTCCCAGGTGCCGACATTGTCGTACCGGACATGGGAGGCCAACTTCAGGGAGTACTGCACGATCTGCTCAAGGAGGTCGTCGGCGTTGAAGTCGTACACGAAGCAGTCATTGTGAAAGCCGGGCGCCGCCTCGACCCGTTTCTGGCGACCGGTGCTCTGGATCGTGCAGTTGCGGGTGCCGAAATGGACCCGCTCGCCGTGCCGGCTGCAGAGCAGCTGCACCTCAAGATGATTGTAGTCGCGCAGGCACTGCTCGATGAGCACGCCACCGTCGCCGAACTGACGCTTGGCATAGTTCTGCACCTGCCTATACACCCGCCGGAACCGCTCGATTTCGGTGACCTCTTCGATCCCCATGCCACCGCCGCCAGCCGCTGCCTTGACTAAAACAGAAGGCCGCTGGATGCCCTGACTCTTCTGGCTGCTGAGCAGCTGTTCGGCGATTTCCTCGGCGTCGATCTCATTGTAGATCGGGCTGTCCGTTCCCGGAATAATCGGGATTTCCAACTGTTTGGCGATCCGCTTGGTATTGATTTTATCGCCCAGGTTCTTGATCACCTGCCAATTGGGACCGATAAAGGTGAGCGGCCGGTTGCGGGTGGTCACCCTTCTGGCAAAGCGGTAATCCTCCGAAAAAAACCCGTAGCCCGGATGGATGGCCGTGCAGTCGGTGTAGTCGGCCACGGCCAGGATGTCGTTGGGATCGGTGTAGCTGTTGATCCGCAGCGCCTTGTTTTTGTTGCTGTTGGGGTCGCGGTTCAGGCGGACATGCTGGGAGTTCTCGTCTGCCGCCGTGTACACCACCACATAATCGAGGCCGAGATCCTGGCAGGCCGCCATGATCCGCAGGGCGATCTCGCCTCGATTGGCTATCAGTACCTTTCCTTTCAACGTATATGCCCTCTTCTGGCTGGACAGTGAAAAACCATCTTCGTGACCGCCTGCCGCCGGAGTGGCGGTAGCCGTGTCAACAGTCCGGCTATTATACCCGGCCGGGTCCCATTATAAAGAAAATTGTCGTTTTCTGTCGACCTCGAATACAACAAAAGGGGATGAACAAACCCTAATTCAAGAGTATCCATCCCCTCTAAAAGCTGGCGAGCCGTTGCCCGGCCGCCGGCCGACACTGTCATCGGTTGCTGTTCTCGTTCTCCGTTTCGGCAAATAAGGGACTCGAAAAATACTAATGTGCCTGGATCGCGCCCGGATTGGGGTCAGATTTGGTTGCGCCGATTGAGCAAAACCGCAGGAGTAGCCGCGCTACTCTGAGGATTTTGCGATTGAGGCAAGACCAAAGATGGCCCGAAGACGGGATGCGTGATGGTATATTAATATTTTCCGAGTCGCTAAAGCCTTCAATAATAACTGCTGGATAAAAGCACGCCATCTATAACCTGTTTCAGTGACGAGCGTCAATTTTTTTCTTGACACGCGGCCTGTTTTCCCATACCAATTCACGTTGGAAAATTGTAGGCTAATCGAGAAAAAAGCCGTTATCGCCATTGCGCCCTAGACCCGAACACGTCTGCGCCAGAAAGTGAATCAATCATTATGGATAAAGACCCCCCTCCCGACTCGTCCGACTCGTCCGATTCGTCGGATTTCAAGCGATTACTCAGTCAACTCTGGAATTTTTTAGGGTTTAATCGTTCACCGGACACCACAGAGGATCTTGAACAGGAAATCCAGGAACTGCTCGAAGAAGGCGAGGAGCAGGGCCTGATCTCCAGCCAGGAAGGACGGATGATCAACAGCATCTTCGACTTCCGGGATACCCTGGCCCACGAGATCATGACCCCCCGCTCCGAGCTGGTCGGCGTCGAGGTTTCCCTATCGATTCCTGAGGTTGTCCGGCTGATCAACGAAAACGGCTTCAGCCGGATCCCAGTCTATGAGGAGACCCTGGACAATATCGTGGGCATCCTGCACGCCAAGGATCTGCTCACCTGCCTGTGTCCGCCAGATCAGGGTCCCGGCCTTCGCGACCTGGTAAAGCCGGCCTATTTCATTGCCGAGAACAAAAGGATCGTCGAGTTGCTCAAGGAGTTCCAGGCCAGAAAAATTCATCTCGCCCTGGTTACCGACGAATTCGGTGGCATCCGCGGCCTGATCACCATCGAAGATGTCCTGGAGGAACTGGTTGGCGAGATTGACGACGAATACGACACCGACGAAGAAAGGTGGCAGGTGCTCGAGGATGGTTCGCTGCTTACTGTCGCCAAGGTTGACATCGAGGAAGTAGAGGAGTTTTTTCACGTGAAATTTCCCGAGGGACCCTATGAATCGGTGGGCGGCCTCATCACCCAGCAACTGGGCCGGGTGCCGAAAAACGGCGAGACCATGGAGATCAACTCCCTCATGTTCAGGGTGGTTGCCGCAACCAAGCGCCATATCAAAACCGTCAAAATCAGCCGAATTTAAAACATAGGTTGTTTAGTCCCTTAGGCGTTGAGTGTTAACCGTTCGCGGTCAAAAATTTCACAAACCTCACGCCCACGGGACATTCAGATGTTAACTGGTGTTAAGGGACTTATCCAGCTCCGCAGGGTTAGACTGTAGGCTGTTAGACTGTAGCCAGACAAGAAAATGCTCGAATCCGCGGGGCTGAAACAGGCCTCATCTTGTAATCTCCTCACTAATAGACTAAACAGCTACAGACTATCCACCTACATACTATCCACCTATCCACCTGAATAGTCCGGCCGACATCCTCCGTGAAAATCATCCGCCGCCCTGCCACCACAACGCTCCTTGGCCTGCTCACTAGTCTGCTGCTTTTTCTGGCCGCGCCCGGCGCCGTTGCCTGGTGGCCCCTGGCCTGGATCGGCCTGACACCACTCCTGCTGGCTTTACACCGGCTGACCCCGGCCAGGGCCGCCCGGCTCGGTCTGGTTGCCGGGCTCTTCTATTATACAGCCCTGCTCTACTGGATCGTCATCGTGCTCGGCCGCTACGGCCACCTCTCCTGGCTGGTGACCCTGCCGGCCCTGCTGCTGCTCGCTTTCTACATGAGCCTCTATCTCGCGCTCTTTGCCGCCCTTACCTCCTGGGCCATGGCCCGGAGCAGGGCACTCCTCTGGCTGGCGCCTTCCCTCTGGGTGGTGCTTGATTTTGTCCGCGGCCGTTTATTCTCCGGCTTCCCCTGGCAGGATCTGGGCTATACCCAGGCCCCGGCGCCGTACCTGATCCAGGTTGCCGATCTTTTCGGCCATCACGGCGTCACCTTTCTGCTGGTTCTGGTCAACTGCCTTGTTTTTCTGTTGATAACCCGCCAATCGAGAAACAGCGCAACGCCCGGCCAACGGCCGTCCTTGGCCGCCTGGCTTGCCGCCTGCCTCCTGGTGGCCGGAGCCATGGCCTACAATGTGCTGCGCTATCAACAGGTGACTGAGGCGACCGCGGCCGCGCCGACCATCCGGGTAGCGGTGGTGCAGGGCAATATCGAGCAGGACCAGAAATGGACCCAAGGCATGCAGCGGAAGACCGTGGAGATTTACAACGATCTGTCGCGCCAGGCCCTGGCCGCGCCAGGTGCCAGGCCCGAGCTGCTGGTCTGGCCGGAAACAGCCCTGCCGTTCGCGCCGGCCGCAAGCCCAATTTTCCCGGAGCTGGTCGAGCCGTTTCTCAGCACCGAGCGGATCTGGCTGCTCACCGGCGCCCCGGTCTTTGAGCAAATGCCGGCCGAGCCGACCGCCGGGGCCGGCCCGGCCGACGTCCGCTATTACAACGCCACGCTGCTGCTGACGCCAACCGGCCAGATAAACGGCCGTTACGACAAAGAGCACCTGGTGCCTTTTGGCGAGTACATGCCGCTGCGGCGCTATCTGCCGCTGCCCCGGGCTCTTGTTGAGTCCGTCGGCGACTTCACAGCGGGCCAGGTCTCGGAACCTCTCTCTTGTCAGAAGGCCCGGATTGGAGTATTAATCTGCTTTGAAAGCATTTTCCCGGAAATTGCCGGCAAGTGGGCGGCAAATGGCGCCAATCTGCTGGTCAACCAGACGAACGACGCCTGGTTCGGCCGATCGAGCGCCCCTTGGCAGCATCTGTCCATGGTGGTGTTCCGGGCGGTGGAAACAAGGCGCAGTCTGGCCCGCGCCGCCAACACCGGGGTGAGCGGTTTCATCGACCCGCTGGGTCGGCTGCCGCAAATCTCGCCCCTGTTTACGCCCTGTTATCTGACCGCCGACCTGCCGCTGCTGGAAGAAAAAACCTTCTTTGTCCGGCACCGGAATTTTTTTGTCGGCCTGTGCGCGCTCGGCAGCTTTTTTCTGCTGACCCTGGCCGGCCGCCAGCCGACAAAGGCCAGCAAACAGCGAATATCGAATATCGAACAAGAAACCGCAGAATGATGAAGTAGTTAAACTTCGAAATTCGACATTCCTTGACGTCCAGGGAAGGGCTAATGCCGCGGGAGCCAGGGATGGCGGGAGCGGCGTTCGATATTCTGCGGTTCAAAAATACAAAATCCGCTTAAATCAACGGCATTGCGACGCGGCCGGCACTCGATGTTGCCAACTACAATTATCACATAATTAAGGAGTTATAAAAAAATGTCAGCGGAACTCAAACAAAAACTTCAGGCTTTGCAGGAACGCCTCTTCGCCCTACAGGTGTATCTTTGATGTAGACCGCAAGCAGGAGCAGATCGAAAAGCTCGAACATATACTCAGCGCGCCGAATTTCTGGGCCGATGCGGCCGCGGCCCGCAAGGTGCAGATGGAACATGGCCGGCTCCAAGAGTCTTTGACCGTCTGGCAGGGGCTGGTTGCCATGCGGGAAGAGGCGGAAATCCTTTTGGAACTGGCCGAGGGTGAAGAGGACGCGGCCGCCGACCGCGAGGTTGACCAGGCCCTCAACCGGCTGGCGCGGCAGATGGCCACCATGGAGGTGGAGTGCATGTTCCAGGGCGAACATGACACGAACAACGCCCTGCTCACCATCCATGCCGGCGCCGGCGGCACCGAGGCCCAGGACTGGGTGGAAATGCTGCAGCGCATGTACCTCCGCTGGGCCGAGGCCAAAGGCTTCGAAACGGATATCCTCGATTTCCTGGCTGGCGACGAGGCCGGCATCAAAAGCGTCACGGTGCTGATCAAAGGCCACTACGCCTACGGTTATCTCCGTTCGGAAATGGGCATCCACCGGCTGGTCCGGATCTCGCCCTTTGATGCCGGCGGCCGCCGGCACACCTCCTTTGCCTCGGTCTTCATCTTTCCGGAACTGGACGATGACATCGTGGTGGACATCAACGAC
>Ga0156789_1069_pt4 | contig 15222 bp, 14 predicted proteins | sample RifOxyD3_FD_110738 | JGI IMG/M metagenome (GOLD analysis project Ga0156789, IMG submission 110738) | Deltaproteobacteria bacterium RIFOXYD12_FULL_57_12 | reverse complement strand
ATCGTCATGCGTATTCGCACCCACACGCCTTTTCCGGTCGAATTCGGGCGATACAGCGGCACGACGCGAGGTGGCGCTCCGACACTGGTTCCACATCATCACGGAGAACCTGTGGGGGGGGAGATTCTAGTTCTTGACGACAGAGTGACCGTCGAAGAGGCCAAAGACATGCTATGGCGGCGAGAAACCCACAATATTGGCACTGGAAAGAAATACCCCGCCGGATCAGGTCCAAATGCCGTACAGGTTCCAGAAACGACGCATCCTTCTGTAAGGAGCATCCTGTACACAGATTTCAATCCCGAAGGCAAGATTGACAAACCAACCCCCGAAGAACTGGCACTGATGGCTATCAAGAGTGTCCGCAAGGCCGAGTCAGGCAAGGACGGCATCAGCTACCTGCTTAACGCCATTTCAGATGGAATCGAGACGCCTCTGACCACAGCCTACAAGGCCGAGATTTTGAGGCAGACAAAAACAGAGTCCCTAAGCGAAGCCTTGCGCAAGGCTAACTCGCAATAGAATCATCGAAACGAGACTGAGAGTGACCGCTACCGCTTAATACCCATAATCTTTGATGCTTGAGACCATGCAGAAAACAAACCGTGTTCCACTACTACCGCCCATGCCTCGCCCCGGCCTCTCCTCGTTGTTGTCAATCCCCGAGAGACATATTTTGCACCGTTAAAATTTCGGTTAAGGATTTCTGATGCCAAAAATCCAAGGGATCACAAAACCATCATTATGGAAGGCATGGAAGAATGTCCGGAAACAGTTGTCCCGTACCTACCTCAGAGATGTAACCGATTTCGTCGAATACGATATTGATCCCGATTGGTGGATCAAGCGGTTGCTGAAGGATGTTGAGTGCGGATGCTATGAGCCAGATACGGTACATCGATTCTCGGTGGCAAAAAAAATGGGCTTCAGCCGTCGTATGACGCTGCCAGGCATTCCGGACTTAGTTCTCTACCGCGCCGCAGTTGATTATCTTTACAAAAAGGCAAAACGGCGGGAGCGAAAGCATGTGTATTTCGCGCAAAACACCTTGTCGAAAAAAATACGGCAAATTGAGCAAGACGGGGCTGGCACTGATCCAGTCTATACCTTCACATCTGGACGAGCTTTTGCCGCATGGTCAGACTATGACCAATACCGCAAGCGTTTGCTCTTGGAGAATGTCTTCCCATACATCGTAACGACGGATATTACCAACTTCTTCGACACAATCCTTTACGACCGGGTGGCAGATGCCTTGCATGGAATCAGCGTGGACCGTAACCTGGTGGGGTTGCTGTTTTTCATTCTAGAGCGATTGTCTATCCGTGATGCATTCAACGAGTCTCCCAGGATAGGACTTCCGGTCGATGATTTTGAATGTTCTCGCACCCTCGCTCATCTTGTGCTTTTTCCTCACGACGATCGAATGGCCGAACTTGTCGGCGAGGATGGATACATCCGCTGGATGGACGATCAGAATTTCGGAGTTGAGAGCTATTCTACAGGGTTAAAAGTCTTGCAAGAATGCGGGAATTCCTTGTCCAGGCTCCATCTGACACCAAATGCCAGTAAAAGCCGAATATTGAGCCTGCAGGAAGCAAGCCGTCATTTCCATTTCGATATAAACGCCGAACTCGACAACATCGTAAAAATGCCGAACGGTACGGCTAGTGAACGGAGAAGTGTACGAAAGGCGCTTAGGCGAGCGTGGCGGAATGCGGAAAAATTCGAGAAGAAGGGTGGTGAATGGGGGAAGGTGCTGAAGCGTTTCTATAGATATGCTGGAATATTCGGGACTCGGTTTCTTCAAAAACGTGCTTTGCAGGACATATTAAAAGAGCCGACTCTGGCAGAGAGGGTCGCGGATTATATGCGGGTGACCAGTAACGCAGGCCAATATGTGGAATTCCTCCAAGGCCTCTGGCAACACGAGGAGCAGGTCTACCCAGACGTAAATAGAGAGCTTGCGGAGGGGTTATTGAAATTGGAACCGAGTTCTGACGAGGCTCGTACGATCCGAGAAATCGCATCCGGTCTATTGTCAGGCAAATATAAAAAGATCCCCGGTGCAGAAAGATGCGCGGCACTGGCCCCTCTTTTGATCCTCCGTTATGGAGATCGTCGTTCCTTGCCCCTCTTGAAAAGGCACCTAAACAATCTGGAAGGTCTAGCACTCCCCGCGATCGCAAAAGCGGTTGTGGCAGTTTACGTGTCCTATGGAGACCTTGAGTACCGAGCGGCCGTCGATGCAGCGAGTAAGCTGCGAGATAACTATCTTGCACACTTCTTCCGCATGCTTGACATCAGCATGCAGTACTCAACTGTGCCAGACCGCTTCATAATTCGCCGAGAGCCGGTTTATGATATAGTGGCAGGCAAGAAACGTATCGACATGCGAAAGTTACTGGTACTCAGGTTACTACGGCTGAACAAGAAGATAGGCGTCAGAAATTGGGTTCGAGACACACGGGATCGGATGATAAAGCAAGATATTTCTGACTTTGATAAAGGTTTGGTGGCGAAGCTTCTTTCCTGAAGCAGGAGCACTATGACATTTTGTGGTTGATGGCGGTATAAGGCCGGCTTCGATGTACACATCACCCCAAGGGGGGCCAACGCATGAAAATCTCCACCATTCTTGACCACATCGACAGCGGCCATATGGCCCTGCCGGAATTTCAGCGGGGCTATGTCTGGAATCGTGAGCAGGTGCGGGGCCTGTTCGACTCCCTTTACAAGCGTCATCCTGTGGGAAGTCTTCTGGTTTGGGCCACTGAATCGACAGGAGCACACCATCGCGGTGATGGTCATATCGCATCCGGAGTGGTTAAATTGCTGCTTGACGGTCAACAGCGTATGACTTCCCTTTATGGTGTCCTGCGCGGCACGCCTCCGGCCTTTTTCGACGGCAATGCCCAGGCCTTCACGAACCTGCGCTTCCATCTGGAAAAGCAGGAATTCGAGTTTTACCAGCCGATCAAGATGCAGGACGATTCCCTCTGGATCGATGTGACAGCACTCATGAAAGGGGGTCACTCCGGCCTGGGAGCTTCTCTGGCACTCCTTGCCCAGAAACCGGAAACCGCCGCCAAGGTCGGGGATTATGCCGGCAGGCTCAGCAACATCCTCGGCATCGCGGAGATTGAACTGCATGTGGAAGAGGTAACGGGCCGGGACAAGACCATCGATGTGGTGGTTGACATCTTCAACAAGGTCAACAGCGGCGGTACCAAGCTCTCAAAGGGCGATCTGGCGCTGGCCAAGATTTGCGCCGACTGGCCCGAGGCCCGCGACCGGATGAAGCATGCCCTTAAGGGCTGGACCAAGGCCGACTTCCACTTCAACCTGGACTGGCTCCTTCGCAACATCAATACCGTGATTACCGGGGAGGCAAAGTTCCAGTTCCTTCATGAGACTGCGCCGGAGACAGTTGCGGATGGCCTGAATCGTGCTATTGTCGCGATTGACCGGGTATTGAACATGATCGATGGCCGGCTTGGTCTTGATCACAATCAGGTTCTTTTTGGTCGCTATGCCATCCCGATCATGGCCCATTACCTTGACCGCCGGAAAGGCCAACTTGACGCAGTAGAACAGGATAAGCTGCTGTTCTGGTACGTGCAGTCGTCTATGTGGGGCAGATTTTCTAGTTCGACGGAAAGCTCCCTTGACAAGGATCTCGCAGCGCTGGAAGACGTTGAGGGCGGACTGGATCACCTCATTGCCCAGTTGCGCCTCTGGCATGGCGGCCTTATGGTGGAGCCCGGTCATTTTACGGGATGGAGCCTGGGAGCACGATTCTATCCGGTCCTGTACATGCTGACCCGCGTGGGTGAAGCCAAGGACTGGGGAACAGGCCTGCCGCTAAAAAGCCAACTCCTCGGCCAGATGAACAAGCTGGAGGTGCACCATATCTTCCCCAAGGCAAAGCTCTACAAGAAAAACTACCAGAGAGCGGAAGTAAATGCAGTGGCTAATTTCTGCTTTCTTACCAAGACGACCAATTTGAACATCAGCGCTTCCCTGCCGGAGAACTATTTCCCGAAAGTCGAAGCAAAACACCCCGGGACGCTCGCCTCCCAGTGGATTCCCATGGACCCCGAACTCTGGAAGGTTGATCGCTACAACGATTTTCTGGCGGCACGGCGGGTGTTGTTGACCGAAGCGACCAATCGCTTCATGCTTGACCTGCTGCACGGGAATGAAACCTTCTTCACGGCACCGGCAACGCCGGTTCCTCCGACAACCGAAGCGCCGGTAAAGATTCTGGGCGGGATCGACAGCGAAGGCGAGGAGCAGGAATTACAGGAGTTAAATACCTGGATCATGGAACAGTCGCTGCCTGCAGGGATGCTCATGCACGAGATTGCCGATCCAGAAACAGGTTCCCCCGTGGTGCTCCTTGATCTGGCCTGGCCGAACGGCCTGCAGGAAGGATTCAGTCAGCCCGTCGCGGTACTACTCAACGAAGGCCCGGAAGTCCTGGCCCTGGCGAACCGTTACGGGTTTCGCTACTTCACCCGCATCGAAGATTTCAAAAAATACGTACGGCAGGAAGTAATTGGTTAGGGATGAGTTTCTTTTCTTGTATGATATTTTCAAGGCCCGCGGCCGATAATTCGATGGTCTTTAAAGGAGTAGACATTGACAACGACGGCGACATGGATGCCGTTGACCTTGCCATTCTTGATGAAGAGGAGAAGCGCAAGAAAGGGGGAAACGGAAAGAACTCCGGCTGCTGCGTTTTCCTGCTGGCTGTTGGGCTGCCCGCAGCACTGGCATCGTGGGGAATAGTCAAATTTCTCGTATAAGAATTGCTCGGTTAATGTTCTGTCATGGTTGGCGCTGTCTGAAAAGGAGCGTAGCGGCATGGAACAGGACTTCAGGGAAATTGATTTCATAGCCTTGAGATGTGGCACTTTATGGATTAAAAAAATCCGAGATTAGCTTTAAATTACCACAGGTTAAAAAGATGCCCTATGGGTCATATACGATTAGGCAATCTTCCCCGCACACGTAAATGGCAACAAGTTGTTGCCCTCATCGAGGGCGGAGCTGGGACTGCGCAAATAGCTACCGCAACAACTACCGCTGCTGAGCAGGGTTTTAAACTGGCTGCGGAAGACAAGGGTCTGGTAGAGACGGTATGGCTCCTCACGCAGTTGCCTCTCGCAGCGAGAAACGATAACTTTGGACAGGCCCTCCGGAATGCAGGATTGGATGTGTCGGATACGCCTGGGCTGATGGAAGTAGTTGGAGCTTTCTCAGATGCCATCGACAGGAAGCTGGCCAACAATGGAGGAAGAACAGACCTGGGTGAAATGGCCCAGATGGCCGCATCTGAAACGATGAGCAAGATCATCGGGAGCCGCATACAAAACCTATTCGGCACGACCTCCGACGATATCAAAAATGCATTCTCAAAATTAGCTACCAATAAACAATTCAGCATGTTTGCTAGAGAGTTCTTCGCTCGTCTCACCAATAAGTGCCTTGATTATTTTGTCAGCAAAGCCGTTTCTCAGCACGTCGGTGAAGGAAAACGCTTCCGTACCCTTGCCCAGCAGAGTGAATTCACCAGGGCGTTAGGAATACACAGCCGTGAAGCCTCGAAGATAGTTGAGGAGTTTTCAGGAGGTTGGTTTTCGAAAACTAACTGGGAAAACGAAGGCATCTCCAGAAAAGACGCAGCTGGCTTTACCCATGTGGCAATGAAAAAAATCGTGTCGGAACTCAAGGAAGGAGCGCCAACAAATGGCTAATGAGCGCTCTATCCTTTGCGGTGAAGTTTCGAGCATCGCATTACCGTTTAGCGATAAAAAACCTCTTTCTTTTCAGTTGTGGGGGCCGGGGGAGAATGTGTCTTTGTGTATCAGTGACATCCGCAGTCAACTTCTCAAAGACATACCTTCTTCATTTCACGATCTGGTTGAAATAGCAACCTATGTCTACTGCGCGGATCAGGCCATCACGAGAGGTGGCGAAGGTGTTGACAATTTCGGCGAAAACTGGCGGCGAAGGCTATTTTTTAGAATCGCGGTCCGGAATCCCGACCTGTGGAATTCTTCGCCGGTGAAAGACTCTCTGACCGAGACTCTTAGCTTCCTTTCAGATGACGAATATGTTTTCGATTTCGTTAAATTACATAAGCAACCGCCTGCTCAACAACATCTAATGTTTGACGTTGATCCTCCTGAGGAAGTTATGCTGTTTTCCGGCGGCCTTGACTCACTGGGAGGAGCAATTGAGGAAGCCATTACGAATTCACGAAAAATTGCGATGGTCACGCACAGGCCGACGCCTAAGTTCAACCGGCGGCATCAAAAATTGCTGGAACTGCTGTCTTCTGCAGCAGATCATCGGCCGTTGCACATTCCAGTGATAATTAACAAGGACAAAGCTCTTGGGAGAGAATACACCCAGCGGAGCCGATCGTTTCTATATGCTGCGCTGGGAGCAACTGTTGCCCAGATATTCAAGCTTCGCAGAATCCGGTTCTACGAAAACGGGGTTATCAGTTTCAACCTTCCCTTGTCAGCTCAAGTTGTTGGGGCAAGGGCCACGCGGACCACACATCCTCAGGTCATCAATGGATTTGCCAAAATATTTTCGGCGCTTTCTGGCAAGCCGTTTGCCGTGGAGAATCCTTATCTCTGGGAAACTAAAACAGAGGTCGTAAGCGGTATAGTTAAGGCAGGTCTCGCCGATACCATTAAATACTCCACCTCGTGTACCCACACATGGGAAATGACAAAGCTCCACACTCATTGCGGGAGATGTTCCCAATGTATCGACCGAAGGTTTGCTTTGCTTGCTGCCGATGCTCAACAGCATGATCCCGAAGAAGCCTACGGCGTTGATCTGCTGGTGGGTGAAAGGGATGATCATGAACCGAAGGCAATGCTGGCTGCTTATGTTGAAACAGCCAACGAAGTTGCCGAGATGTCCGCGCTTGATTTTTTGGGGCGGTATGGTGAGGTTGCGCGTGCTCTTAAGCATCTGGAAGGCTCACCAGACATCATCGCTCTGCAAATATACGAGCTTTATCGCCGTCACGCCAAGTACGTTACGGAGGTGGTCGATGACGCTATTTCGCAACATCGGAGTGCCATTCGAAAACGGCAGTTGCCTACAAGCTGTCTTTTGCAGTTGGTTTGTGATGTTGGTGGGGTTCAATCCCAACCGAAAGGTTCAGACCATGAACCTGTTGGTGAATTGGCAGACAATTATATTCTAATTAAAGGGCAGTGCTGGGCTATTCGTTACAATGGCAACGAAGAAAAAATTTATACCCCAGATATTGGTTTATACCACCTTCAGATCCTTTTGGAGAATCCAAGAGTGGAATATTCAGCCTCGGAACTTGATGTTTGCGTGAGACGGGTGACGAAAAACGAGACCTGCGGATCCGTTTCTGCTGGAGAATCCCATGCCGAAGATTGTAGCATTCTTGGGGACTCGGATTCTGGCCATGTGTTAGATGAACACGCCGTTCGTTCGTACCTAACCAGACTGAAGGAGATTATGGAAGAACTTGAAGAAGCCAGAGCCAATAATGATCTTAGCAAAATGAGTACGTTGGAATCCGACAAAAGATGGATTCAATCAGAATTGGATAATGCCAAGGGTCTTGGTGGTGAAATTCGCTTGCTCGGCGATGATCGCGACAAGGTCCGCAAACGAGTCTGTAATGCGATTGGCCGTGCCCTGAAAAAAATTAAGCAATTTGACAGAATGCTCGCAAAGCACCTTCAAAAACCCGTTCTACGTTTAGGTTACAAGCTGATCTATGTGCCTCGTGAAGACCTAACCTGGTCATCGACTCCCACCAAAAAATAACTGATTCTTAAAATGCTACGCGATTTGTAGCATTTGCTACGCCGGATGTAGCGCATCCCAAGTATAGGCTTGGTCCGGCGACCAATCAATTTAAGCAACAACGACCTCAGTCGTTATTGCAAACCCTCGAGAAAGCCTTCGCCGGGCCAGCCTCTCGAGGGTTTTTTATTTGGTGTGCAGGAATGGCGCAGTACAGCCCGGAATTGATTGAACTGACCATCTCGTTATTCGAGCGCCGGACAGGAAGGGTAATCTCCGAAGAGGATGCCCGGCAGGCGGTGGAGAATATCAGCGGGTTTTTCCGAGTACTGCAGGAATGGGCCGAGGCTGAAAGTGGCGAGGGAGCCGACCGTTTGATGGGAGGTGATTGGCATGACTGAAAAACCAACCCCACTGCCAGTATTGTCGGCCAATATTCCTCAAGCCTTAAAATCAGTCCCACAGTGGGTTTGCTGGAAATATGAATGGAATGGCAAAAAGTGGACCAAGCCGCCATTTCAGCCAAATGGCTTCAAGGCCAGCAAAACCACTCCGCAGCATTACTCAACTTTCGATAAGGTGCTGGCCGCTTATGAAGCAGGTGGATTTGACGGCATCGGCTTTGTGCTGACTGCGAACGACCCCTTCGTCGCCATCGACATTGACCATTGCATCACTGATGAAGATGGGCTGTCAGCCTTTGCCAAAGAAATGCTCGGGTTGTTCAAAAGTTATGCTGAAATTTCTCCCAGCGGCGGAGGTCTGCGGATCATCGTAAAAGGAAGCATTCCCCGGAACATCAAAAAGCCAGAGATCGAGATGTATCACCGCGACAGTTACGTCACGATTACCGGGCATGAGGTGGGCTAATGGAAATTAAAGCTCGCCAGAAGGAACTGAATCAGGTTTTTGACCAGTTTGCGGGGAAAACGACTAACCCTCTCCCTTCGGTAGAAGAGGAGCGGGGCGAGTGGTCACAGGCAGACCAAGACCTCTGCGGCAAAATTTCCAGGAGCAAACAGGGCGAACGATTTCAGAAGTTATTTGCCGGCCAGTTCGAGGACTATGGGAGCCAATCCGAAGCTGACCTTGCTCTATGCAATATCCTGGCTTTTTGGTGCGGTAGAGAGAGCGAGCAGATGGATCGTATTTTTGGCCAATCGAAACTCTACCGGCCCAAATGGGATGAAAAACATGGGGCGCATACTTATGGGCAAATGACAATCCAAAAGGCCATTGCCGGGACTGGCAATACTTACGACAAGACTTCCACAGAAAATACAAACGAAGGTTGGTTCCACAAGGCCTTGGCCAATGCTTCAGTATCAAGATTCATCGACCATGCCCCCCCTGAGCTTGACTGGGTTTTCGATGGATCACTGTTGGCCAAGACCGTTGGCGCGTTGGTTGGCCCTGGCGCAGTCGGCAAGTCAACCTTGATGCTGCATTTGCTGATTGCGGTGGCCACCGGCAGGCCGATCCTGGGCGATGTATTGAGGCCCTTCAGGCAGGGCAACGTCCTGGTTGTTTTTGCAGAAGAGGATGAGGATATTCTGCACCACCGTTTCGCTAATCTTATGGCGGGGCTGTCCCTGTGGGATGAAGAGGCTCGCCAGCTGTTGAGAGAGAATTTGCTGATGATTCCTGCGGCAGGGCGCGACCTGCGAATGCTGACCGCAGGTTCAACGGGAGAACACGCGACTCCATTTTTTAATGTGCTGCTTGACTCTGTAAAAAAGATTCCAGACTTGCGTCTGATCGTTATTGACCCCTTGGCTCGTTTTTTTGGGGCGGAAGAGAATAACAACGGGGCCGGAACCCTCTTCGTGAGTTTGCTTGAGCAAATTGCACAGGCCACAGCCGCGTCGGTCATTTTCTGCCATCATGTCGGCAAGCGATCATCACTCAGCAACGGAGAATTTGACCTCGATGCCGCAATGCACCAAGACTCTGCAAGGGGCGCATCGGCCATCACTAACGGCGTGAGGTGGCAATGTAACCTTGTTGGATTGCCAGAGAAGGCAGCGAAGAAGCACCTTAAGGTCAAGGATGCCCAACCAGGCCAATTTCTGGCCCTCCAAGTGTCGAAAAAGAACTATGGGCCACCGGAGCCGGTCCATTTCCTGGAACGGCAGCAGGGCGGTGTTTTGTGTCCCTATGAAGTTGCTGCTTCCCGTGACGAACTGGAGCTTGATTCGGTCATTCTAAAACTGGTCGTGGCAGTTACACACGATTCAGAGCAGACAAACGGGAAGCGGTTAACGAAGAAGTCATTGAAGGATTTTTACTCGAAAAAGTGGAAAGAAGAAAAAGACAACCGAATCACAGGGGCGGCAGTTGAACGTACCATCAACAATGCACTCCTTAGCGGGGAAATCCACGAGGTACGAGCCAAAAACAAATCGGGCAAGACCGCCGATTACTTGACCTTGATCCCGCCAGTTGAACCGGAAAGCGAACCGGAAGCTTTTAAACCGGAAGAATAGGAGACAACCGGAAAAAACGGGCCTCCGGTTCTTAACTAGTTGGATTTGCGAAACAAACGAGAACCGGAAAAAGCGAACCGGAGGACAAGCAATTTCCGGTTCGTAACTCATTGATTTTACGAAACAGTTAAACCGGAAAAATTCCCCCCTAAAGGGGGGATAACTCGCCCCCGGTTTAGGCCGGGGAGGGTATCCCCCCTTCTTCCTGTGGGAGACGAAAAAGCAGCGATTGAAAGTTTAATTGCCGCATGAATGGTCAAGAAAAGGCAACAAGGAGGGGTGAAATAAACATGCGCCTGGGAAAAAGTATCGCAAGTTGCCGAGAAACGGAGGTTATGGGTGGAATATGCACGATAAGAACAAGACGTTTGCACACTTAGCGAAAATGCTCACAACATGTTGTAATGACGGCAATTTAAAAGTGTATTGGCCTGCCTTGGAAAGTTGTTTTGCTTAATGATTACGGAAGGTTTTGAGGGAAGCGAATGTCTACAGGCGGCAGGGGAGTCTGTAACAAAAGAACCAGAGTGGATAAGGCAAGGTCAATTGATATTCTCCACCTTGTGCGCAAAGGGGTCCTTGCCAAAGGCTCGACTTCAAGCTGGACATCATCCTGGACACAGAACGGCAAGGTGATTGCCTCCATTTCTTATCGAGTCGAGGCCAGCGAGGTAGGGCCGTCCGGCCTGAGGTTCATGTACACCATTACAGACAACGATACCGGCAAAAAGAAGGATTACAACTACATCATCCCGGTTGTCTCCACGCCCTGCAACTATGGCGAGAAGAGGTGGTGGTTTATCTGTCCTCTAGTCGTGAACGGCAGATCCTGCCAGCGCCGGTGCCGGATCGTCTACATGCCGACCGGTTCTGAATATTTCGGCTGCAGGGAATGTCACCGGCTTACCTATGAAAGCCGGCAGCGGCACCGGGAAAAATTCTATGAAGGATTTGAGAAACCTTATAAGGCGGCAGAAACATTTCGGAAAGAGCTTGCCAGAGTCAGGTCCTGGAAGAAGAAGGAAAAGCTCTGGCGGCAGTTGTCACGAGCCCATGCCGCCATTGAGAGCTTTGAAAAAATTCTTACAAATCGAACACCAAAGATTATCTACAAGGAGAAATAAAGATGGCTTCCGAAAAACAGGAACAGGTAAATGCCAGGAATGCCCAATTATCATCCGGCCCCATATCGCCAGAAGGGAAAGCAGTAGTCTCCAGAAACGCGGTCAAGCACGGTATCTTTGCCAAGGACCTGGTGATCAATGCCGGCGACGGCCGGGAAGATGCGCTGGAATATCATAACCTGCTAGCGGAACTCGTAAAAGACTTGGTCCCGGTGGGGCGTATGGAAATGCTGCTGGTCGAAAAGATTGCCGTCAACTACTGGCGGTTGCGGCGGCTTGTCAGATATGAGACCGGCGAGATCCGAGTACGGTTGGATGACTTCCGAAATACTGCTCTCCAATCATACTACAGCAGCTCATATAACTCCCGACAGCGGCCAGAACTGAAATATTATAGCTACAATGATGAGATTCCGGATACCGAGTACCAAGAGCAGCTCTACAAGGTGGCCTCCATGATGAATTCCGACTTTAACCTGGCGGAAGACAAGGCGGCTCTGGAATATGTGCTTTATGCTCGGCTGGACAGGGAGGAAACCGAGTTCTGCGATAAAGACTACAAGGCGGCAAAAAAATACGTGGCCGGCCTGTCTCCGCAGTTGCTCGGAAAACTCCGCAAAGAAATGCTAGAAGAAGCCGAGCAGATGCTGGTGGAGATGGATGAAGTGCGATCTTGGAGCGTCAAATTCGACCGCATCCAGAAGAGCAAGTCATTACCTGAGGCGCTTAATCTGGTGAAAATAATCAAATACGAAAATTCACTGGAGCGGTCCATTTTTCGGAATCTGGCCGCCTTGAAGACTTTGCAGGAGCACAGAGCGAAAACCTGCAACCCGAACGATGATCTTCTTGAATTGCCGGCCTCCGGTGGGTAACTGGGTTTGTTTTGGAAAAAAACGCTGATGTTATCTGCCCACGAGGGGATAATATTGCGCTTGCCGTAGCACGAGAGCCGTGATACTGTGAGTATGCCAGATGATATTAAAAACAGTCCAATGAGGTCACAGAATGGTTCGAGTGCCTACAGATAGCGACCCCACCCATCCAGGGGAGATGCTCCGCGAAGAGTTTCTCCTGCCAATGGGAATCACCCAGCAACAGCTTGCCGATGGCATCCATGTGCCATTCCAGCGTATCAATGAACTTGTAAACGGGAAACGTGGCGTGACGCCGAGTACATCCTTACGACTGGCCAAGTTCTTCGGGGTATCGGAAGATTTCTGGATAATTTTGCAGATACGTTGGGATCTATACAGGACGAAAAAGAAAGAGCGGGAAATACTTGAGAAAATAAAACCGGTCAAAATGGAGCCGACCGGCAAACAATCATAAAACAACGATGGTGGCGAGGAGGCCCGACTGCCATGATTAACAATCAGCAAACACCATCCCTACAGAAAGCCGTCCTCTATGCCAGGGTATCCTCCAAGGAACAGGAGAAGGAAGGCTTTTCCATCCCGGCCCAACTCAAACTTCTCAACAAATATGCCGCCGACAACAGGCTCCAGGTTGTCCATGAGTACGTGGACGTGGAGACCGCCAAGAAGTCTGGTCGGACGGACTTCACCAACATGGTCAAATTCCTGCGGGGCGAGGCGCAAGGGAAGCCGCTTGGAACTTCATGCCATATTATTCTTGTAGAAAAAACTGACCGACTTTATCGGAACCTGAAAGACTGGGTGATAATCGATGAACTGAACCTGGAAATTCATTTCGTCAAAGAGAATGTTGTTCTTTCCCGTGAGTCGCGCTCATCCGAAAAATTCATGCACGGAATCAAGGTGCTGATGGCCAAGAATTACATTGATAACCTTTCCGAAGAAACCAGGAAGGGAATGATTGAAAAGGCCGAGCAGGGGATTTTCCCCTCCTGTGCACCCATGGGCTATATCAATGTTGAATGCGACGGGAAAAGATTCATACAGCCTGATCCTGCCATTGCCCCGGAAATACGCAAACTGTTCGAGTTGTATGCGACCGGCAATTATTCCTTGCTGGAGTTGTCGAGGAAAATCTTTGCCGAGGGGTTTACGATCTGCAAAAACGGCAAGAAAATCCCCAAAAGTGTCGTTCACAGGATATTCAACAATTCGATATATTATGGTGAGTTTTCCTGGGCAGGAAAAATGTACCGGGGAACCCACGAGCCGATTATTTCAAAAGAGTTGTACGAACGGGTTCAGAATATCATGGATGAGAAAGGGAATCGGCGGACCCGAGTGCAGAAATACAACTGGGCCTTTCAGGGGTTGCTGACCTGCGGCCATTGCGGTTGTGCACTGTCCGCCGAAATAAAGAAGCAGAGATACGTTTATTACCATTGCACGGGGAATAAAGGGAAATGCCCCGAGAAGTGGGTCCGTGAGGAAGTGGTAGCCAAGCAGTTCGGCCAAATTATCGACGCCCTCAAAATGGACAGCGGCGTGCTGGACTGGGTTGTGGCCGCTCTCAGGGAGAGCCACCAGGATGAAAAGAGATATCACGATGAACGCGTGGCGGCTCTGCAGGACAACTACAAAAAACTGCAGCACCGTCTTGACGCGATGTATGTGGATAAGCTGGACGGCAGGATTGATCCGAATTTTCACGACCAGAAAAATGCTGAATGGAAGCAGGAGCAGGATGCTGTTCTCAAAAAAATCGAAAGCCACCAGGGTGCGAACCGGACCTATTTTGATGAGGGACTAAAATTATTAGAACTGGCGCAACGCGCCGTCTTTCTTTACGAAAAGCAAGACATGCAGGAAAAAAGGCGGATTATCAATTTCGTGTGTTCGAACTCGATCTGGAAGGATGGCAGGCTCTACCCGAACTACAGACAACCGTTTGATATGCTGGCTGAAACAAGCAAAAGTTGGGCGCAGATAAAAACGGTTTCAGGCGGGAAAAAGGCGAAAATTGAAAATTGGCTGGGGGACAGGGATTCGAACCCCAATAAGCAGAGTCAGAGTCTGCTGTCCTGCCGTTAGACGATCCCCCAGCGCATTCTGCCATGTCCGGCAAGCGGCTCCAGAGTAGAGAAAGTTGAAAAACATGTCAAGTTTTTTTACAACTGCTCCGACTATTAGTCGCTCACTCCTTCAACGGCAGCATCTCCTGCTCCACGGCCACTGCGCGAAATTCGGGATCCTTATGAACCAAGACAGCACCCTGCTCCAAGGCAGTTGCGGCAATCCACGCATCCGCCAGAGAAAGAGGATGGGACGCCTTGAGTGCTGCCGCCCTCAGGAGCAAAGCCGTCGACTCATGTATCCAGACGATAGGAAGCGCCAGGCACTGTTCATAGGCCAACCTGCCGGCGACCTCGCCTTCGTCCTTCCACACGCGATACAATATTTCCATCAAGGTGATAAAACATCCAACGCAACGCGTCGAACCCTGTTGCGCCAGCTCCAGTATCTCGGCAACCCGGCCTGCCCCTGGCTCGTCGTCGCGCAAGGTTAAAAGCGCCGAGGTATCAAGAAGATATTGGCTCATTCCTTTTCCAGCTCTTCCTGGCGATCAACCAACAGACGTTGCGCCCCCCCTCCCTTACCTTGGCCGCGGAACGCCTGCACTGGATTGGCCCGCACCGGAACAACACGGATTCCCTGCGATTCAACAATCCATTCGAGCCGATCGGCCGGGCTCAGGTGGAACTGCCGGCGGATTTCCACCGGGATGACCGTTTGTCCACGCTCTGTAATCGTGCTTCTCATAATCAGCCTCCGTGAAAACGATGCCAGCGAATTACTCTTTCCTGATAAATATAATTCACAAAGAGGGAAATGTGAAGCCAAAATTATGGGACGGCG
>Ga0156789_1112_pt2 | contig 15345 bp, 18 predicted proteins | sample RifOxyD3_FD_110738 | JGI IMG/M metagenome (GOLD analysis project Ga0156789, IMG submission 110738) | Deltaproteobacteria bacterium RIFOXYD12_FULL_57_12 | reverse complement strand
GCTTTCCGATGTGGATACGTGCCGACATCCAGGCGGAAAACGCATCGCGGCCGTTGGCAATCGCCTCGTCAATGGTCTCCCCATCGGACATGCAACCCGGCAGGTCGGGAAAGCTGATCAGATAACCACCGCCGTCTTCTTCGGTCAGCGGCTCCACTACATGCGTATACGCCTCGAACGGATACGGTGGTTCAACGTGCGGAACAGTAATCTCACTCATGATTTCAACTCCTTTATCTTGTCGACCAGGGGGGGGTAACTCCGGAGGGAGAGAGGAATAGGGTCACATCTTAAAATTTAACTATTGGCGCGGCCTGGCCCTAACTCCGCCTAAAAATTCAGTCAATACACAGACTCAGTGCACAGTGACAAATGGGCCCTCATCCTGCGGCCAGCCGTCGTCAACGGGTTCGTAACGTCTTTCACGGATTGGCACCGGCGGGGCGCGTTCGGCGGACGTCTTTTGTTCCCATAATAATAACCTCCCCGCGTGCCTCGACAAAGGAGAGGAAGTCGACGGGCAGGTCTTCGCCAGGCTTCATGTCGATCGCGACCTGATCCAGACCAGGCCAGTTCTCCAAGGCCAAGAAGGCCGCCGTCCACTTCGCGGCTGGCAGTCCGTAAACGACAATATCCAGGTCGGACCGTTCGTGAAAACGGTGCGGGATCAGGATGGAACCATAAAGCAGGACTCGTTCCACACCAAGCGTTTGCAGGGAACGCGCTGCCTCTCGAACTGCTCGCAGCAGTCTCAACCGCCGTTCTTCCTGGTCGTCACGCCTGCGCTTCTGGCGCTCCAGATAATTACGGCGGCACTCTTCAATGCCTGCCGGTTCCATTCATTCCCTCAAGAAATTGCTGAAATTCAGTCAAGTCGCTCTTGACCGCACGCCAGGTTGGCTCAAGAGACGCCGCCAGGATGAAAATCCGTTCGGGTCGCAGGGAATGTACGTACAGATTGCGAAACAGATGACGGAAGGCTCGAAATTCATCAAGCATGGCGCATGTTGACTCGGAAAGCACGGCAGGTCGAATGCCAGGGGCCGCTGAGGACATGAGCAGAAGCAGTTTTTTGTGCCACTGCGTTCCCTGCGGCAGTTCATCGAATTCTTGGGCGATGGTTTCCAGCAGGCTCTCCAGCCCAGTGTAGAAGGAGTGGAGACAGGCAGCCATGCTGTCGGCCAGGATGTCCTCGGTGCCCGAGGCTGCGAACTCATGGCGCCTATCCAAACGTGCGGCGCAGAGGTTTACGGTTTGCTCCAACTCCTTCGCCTCCCGTACCAGGAGGATTGTAAGACTTGCCAAGGTCATGGCACTACCTATTTTAGAAGGGTGATAGGTGGAGGCTGAGCTGATAAGATATCGCTCTTTCGGCATGCACAAAAAATAAAGCGGTCATGGTAATCCACCCCATGCCTGACGTATAGTTTTGTTATAATGAATCTCGGCACAGACCGTCAACAAAAAAATCAGGCTGGCCGACGGGGACACAAACAGGATCACATCTTAAAAATTAAATATCCCGTAATCCCCCCCGGCGAACCGTTCCCTAAATATCATCACCCCGACAGCGGCCCCAGCAGATCGGCCGGCTGCTCAATAGCATAGCCCATCTCCCGGTACGCCTTAATGCGGTTACGGTACATCTTGAGGGTCACGGCGCAAGAGGAATCGACGTAGTCATAAACCACCACACCCGTCTTCCCTTCCGCCAGCCGATGCAGCCTTCCCGCATACTGCACCATCCGGCCCTTGAATGAAAGGGGCATGGCCAGCACGAGCGTATCCAATTCGGGCAGATCAAAGCCTTCACCGATCAGGGATGCCGTCGCCAGAATCGCCACCGGAGTACTCTGCTCCAAAGCCGCATGGACATCCGCCATGACCTGCACCCGAGCCTTGGCGGACAACTCGCCATCCATCCGGAGCAGTCGGAGTCCGGCAAGAGCGGGTTTGTGTTGAACCCCTTCGGTTATCAGGGCCGCCAGCTGGGCCAGATGATTCTTGCGGTCTGAAAGCAAGAGCGGAAACCGCCCTTCCCCGAGAGCCCGGATAACGTCGCCGGCTATCAACCCGGTGCGTAGAGCATTGGTTGTCAAGTGATGCACGAGGGCATGGTAATCCGGCTTGGGTCCGGCCTCGTCCGGCAACCTGAATCCCGTCTCCTTGATGATCACCCGTTTGGCGAGCCTGCCGTTATCCGCGCTCCTGATCTCATGCCTGACCGGACCGCATTGGTGGAAAAGAATTTTTTCGAGCCTGTCCTTACGGTAGGGTGTCGCGGTCAACCCCAACACGTAACGGGCCGGGAACCGCTTCATCACGGCCTCGAACGAGGCTGCCGGAATATGGTGGCACTCATCCACGATGATCTGCGAATAGGCGCCGGCGATCTCTTCAAGCTCTTCGGTGCGGGTCAGACTCTGGAGCATGGCGATATCGAGCTTGCCGTTCCGCTTTTTCGAGGTGCCGGCCAGGGTGCCGATTTCCTTCTTGCCGAGGCCCAAAAACTCCATCAGCCGATCACGCCACTGCGTCACCAGTTGTTTCCGGTGCACCAAAATCAACGTGGGCGCCTTCCTGTGGGCGACCATGGCGCAGGCCATGACAGTCTTGCCGGCGCCGGGCGGGGCGCTCAAGATACCGGTATCGTGCTTTTTCATTATATTGACCGCGGATTCCTGACTTTCGCCAAGCGTGCCCGTGAATGTAAAAGCCAGCCCCTTTCTGTTCAACCGCTCGTCACGGACCACGACTCTGGCGCCAGCCTTGCGCAATATCGCGGTTGCTTTTTCGAGAACCCCTCTCGGCAGCACGAGCCGGTCGTCCTGCAACTCTCCGGAAAAGATAAAGGGCCGATGCCGGTAAGTGGACATCCGCATGCGCTGCGACTTAAAAAACTCCGGATTTGGGAAGCTCGCGGTACGTTTAAGTCGGCTGATCAACCTTGATGACAGCCCGGCAAGAGGAATTTCGATCTGCGCGCCGTAGCCGATTTCAAGCACCCGGCCGGCGAGCGTCATACTATCCTCGGCGAGGCAGTCATCCTTCATATTCTCAAGGATATTATCGGCGGTGAGCAAAGCGGCATCATCTTCAGGTGATTGAAGCTGTAACTTGGATGGCAGGAAATCCCGCACAAGCGACATGACTTCAGGAGAAGAAAGCCTGCGGACCCGCGCCAGATACTCCCACTGATTGGCGTGAGGCTGCCCGAACGGATCAATGAAGACGCTGTTGTCCTGCTCTCGGGCGCCATGTTGCAGAGGAAGCGCGATCAGGTTGCCGAACCCGCCCTTGGGCAAGAAATCCTGATTCGGAAAAAACCGGTCATACGACTCGAGTTCGATGGTGTGACGGATTTCGTTGCAACGCGCCAGAATCAGGGTTCCCAATATCCTGGCCAGGCGGGCCGGGACCGATTCAACGAAAAAAATCCAGGCATGGCCGCCGTTGCCGGAGCGTGATCGTTCCACGGCGACTTGTATCCCCAGTTGTTCACCGACCGTGCGATAGCACTCGATATCGACATGCCAGCCCGGGCCATCAAAATCACAGGCCAGAAATACACAGGTATCATCCTCGCGGATGGCATAGGTGCCGATGGTCATCTGGCCGCGTAGATGGGCATCGGCGGCCACTGCGTCAAACGGCTGGAAATCCTTGTTCGAGCAATCGATGCACTTGATCCTGGGCTTGTGGCAAATAGGCGCCCATTCCTTCCGACAGGCCGGCGAGTAGCCTTTCGTGCCTTTCTTCCGGTTTTCCCAAAGTTTGGGGTACACGGACTCGCGGCAGCGAAAGAGCTTCAGGAAAAGATTGATCTTCTCGGTGGTTGATTCGGGAATTCGATCAGAAACCGGCCGGCCCAGAACTGGACAGGCCACCAGCGGACTTTCAGCCGCCTTCAAAACGGCAAGACGGGTAAGGAGCCGGGTTTTCTCCTCTTCGATTTCCCGAAGTCGGTTTTCGAGAGAACGAATATCGTCTACGGTCTGCGACCCCACTGCGTTTCCAGCCCCTGGTCAGACTTGCCAAATCTAGACTTTGGTCAAAATATGATACATGGCGAAGCGGCGCCTCATAAGATCATGGCGGGATCAACGCATGATATCTAAAAACAACTTATTCTGCGTATCGCCTACGCGCAGGCAATCCCTCCTAAAATTGGCAAGATCCGGACCCGGGATTTGCTTTCATCTATGACTACCAGCGCCCCAGAAGATAAATCAGCTTCATGTTGCCTGAGGGCTGCAATGACAATACCCTCCAGGTGGTCAGGAAACACATCCTCGGCACGAACCTGAAGCACGCTCGGACCCTTTGCATACGTCAACGCCAACATCGTGCCGAAATCCAGGTCGTGGGTAAACACTATGTAGCCATTCGCCACAGCCCAATCCATGATCATCCGGTCGGCGGCGTGTGGATCACCCACCGTAGACCAGTGGACTGCCGGCCAGCCGTGGCCCGCTAATACCGGCACCCAGTCTGGAGACAGATTCATGTCGATCAGGATTTTGATGCTCATGCGACAGCCAGAGGCACTTCCCTCTCCTCGACCCGCCATGTCGCGTAGGCCAGTGCTTGGTTAATGTCTTCAGGCTCTAAATAAGGGTAGGCCTTCAGTATCTCCTCGCGAGACCTACCGGCCGCCAACAGCCCCACAACCGTGCCAACCGTCATCCTCATGCCGCGAATGCACGCCTTGCCGCCCATGACAGCGGGATCAAGAGTAATGCGCGATAAATCTTTCATTATGAACCTCCCATCTATGCAGCCGCTCGTTGAACTAAGGCCCGTGCATGCTTCAATGCTCTACCGTCGCGCCACACGAATTCTTATCTCGTCCGGTAGGTAACGCCCTTTAATTGACTTTTTTCTGGCCCGCATCACTTCCCTTTTCCTGCTGGCGATTCCATTCAATTCGGGAGGTAACTCCGTTATTGACTACGTTGACAAACTCCCCCGCATTCGAGACTGCCAAGGAGACGTTGCCCGTACAGGGGACAGGGGCACAGGAGCTCAAAGACATCAGAGATGAATTAAAGACGCCCTATTTCCCCTTGCTGCCCCCAGAGCTCAAGCTGCCATGAGTTCGGCGCGCTGCACCTTGGGCGCACCAGCTTGGCGTGCTTGCCAAAGGTCGTAAGCGGCCTGCTGGCCGATCCAGAGATCAGCACGGCCACCGTTTTCAACCCCTAGCCAGCCTTCCAAACGCAAGGCCATCTCTGGAGAAATGGCGGCGTGCTCGTTAAGCACTCGGGACAAAGCGGCACGAGTAACACCAAGCTGCTTTGCCGCCTCGGTAACGGTTAGTCCGAGGGCGGGCAAAACGTCTTCCCTTAAGGTCGCGCCCGGGTGTGGTGGGCTGTGCATTTGAGTCATGGTGTTTCCTCCTAACCCCGATAAACGGGATAAGTACCTTCACGAAATAATTTTCTGCCAAAAACGCGCAGAATATAATTTCTAAGGTACTAATGGTAGTCCTGGTAATCAATCAACACGGCGTCCTCACCATCAAAATCGAACGTCATTCGCCAATTGCCATCCACCCATATAGACCAATGTCCGGTCGATAACTTGTGCAGTCTCCAGCCCGGCACATTCATGTCGCTTGGATTTTCGGAAAGGTCTAAGCGCACTAACTGCCGTTTCAACTTTGACGAATGATGTGGTTGTGTGCCTGCTTTGCTGCCTGTCTCAAAGAAAACTTGCAACCCTTTGTGCCGGAATGATTTAATCATAGCCTAGTGTATAGCGTAGCGTTTCGGATGTCAATTTAAAATCGTGCTACCATGGGGCTGCAACAGAGAAATCAAGAGTCACATCGTAAAATGATAACTTCCCCGCGTGCCTCGATAAAGGAGAGGAAGTCGACGGGCAGGTCTTCGCCAGGCTTCATGTTGATCGCGACTTGATCCAGACCAGGCCAGTTCTCCAAGGCCAAGAAGGCGCCGTCCACTTCGCGGCTGGCAGTCCGTAAACGACAATATCCAGGTCGGACCGTTCGTGAAAACGGTGCGGGATCAGGATGGAACCATAAGGGCGGCGGACGGCAGACGGGACGGCAGACGGGACGCTGGTACTAAAACAACTTATATCTTGCGGGAAAAGCGCGGCCGGCTCAAAGTGGCTTGCGTCAACCGGAAGGTCAGCCATGTCGGCCGCATAGCAATTTGATAATTTTTATGCATTGAATATGCCTCCTCGCCATGCTATCATGCATCAGAAATAATCTCGAACCGACCAGGAGAACATCCCGTGCGCACGACACTCGACATTCCCGAAGACCTTTTGGCCGAGGCCATGCGGGTTGCCAAGACCCGCTCAAAGACGAGCACCATCATCCTCTCCTTGCAGGAACTCATCAACCGAAAAAAGATCGACCGCCTGCGGGCCATGCGCGGCAAGGTCGCGCTTGATATCGATCTCGACGCCCTGCGACGCGACCGGACCGGTGCATAAGCGTGGTCCTGATCGACACCTCGGCCTGGATTGATTTCTTCCGGGACGCCTCCTCCCCTTATGGGCAGATCGTGGACAATCTGCTGGCGGATGATTTCGTCTGCACCTGCAATCTTGTTATCGCCGAGCTTGCCCCGGCCGCGCCCACGCGCAGGAAGTACGAGGAAATTCTCGACTCGCTGAGAGCTCTGCCGGTACTCGGTGATCCACCCGACATCTGGGAACGGGTTATGGAGGCCGGCTTTTCCTTGCGCCGCAAGGGGGTGAACGGCGTCGGCATTCCGGATCTCCTCATCGCCGCGGTCGCTGGGTTTCACAAAGTTCCGGTATTCAGCAAGGACCGGCATTTTGCAGCCATACACGATCATCTCGGCCTCTCTTTGTTCGAGCCGTTTTGATGCGTTCTTCCCTCGTCTCTCACCGGTAATAAGGACTTCTTGGGGAAATCCTCAGAATCGCCTGCCATGCCAGCGCGACCAAAACACAGAAGATGGATTCAGGCTGTTGCCCAGCCACCAAGGGGGGACATCCTATCTTCCCCCTGCCTGTCCTATCACCTATCACCCTCACCAGCCGACCGATCCGCGTGCGGTTCACGGCATGGCCGTGACGGCGCAGATGCCACGCCATTTGCGGGAACCATACCAAGGTTTTTCGAGATACTGCTCGTTGATCAGGTGCATCAACTCCAGATTAAGCGCGGTTTCGCCCGTTGGTTGATAGCAATACGTCGAGCGGTTGACCGACAAAAGTTGCAGAAGGACCTTGCACAACATTATCCAATCAGCTTAATATGGTATAATTGATAATAAGCCGTAAACCATATTAAGAAGAAGCGGGAAAAGATGAACTACTTAACTAAGGATATTCAGGACCGTCTGGATGAAAAATTGGCCTTGTTGAATTCCTATCGCCCGCTCCCGGAGGTGGCAGTCCGAAAACTGAGGGAGCAATTCGGGATAGAGATGACATACAATTCAAACGCCATCGAGGGAAACAGCCTTACGCTCAAAGAGACTTTCCTCGTTATCAATGAAGGCCTTACAATCAAGGGCAAGCCGCTCAAGGACCATCTTGAGGCTAAGAGCCACACCGAAGCGCTGGCGTATCTATTTGAGTTGGTGGACAAAGACAGCCGCAATACGTTCTCTGCGCGGTTGATCAGGGAATTAAATAAGATCGTGATACAGGACATTGATAAAGAATGGGCCGGAAGATACCGCAATAGCAATGTAATCATCGGCGGGGCCGACCATACGCCTCCGGAAGCGGTCGAGGTGCCGCAGTTGATGCAGGGGCTTGTCGACTGGTTGCGGCAAAACAGGAAAGCCATGCATCCTGTGGAGTTGGCGGCTGTTTTGCACCACAGGCTGGTCCACATCCACCCATTTTTCGACGGCAACGGGCGGACCTCACGGCTGGTTATGAATGTTGTCTTGATGCAGGCAGGATTCCCGCTGGTGGTTGTTCTGAAAAATGACCGGAAAAAATATTATCGGACCCTGGGAGAGGCTGACAAGGGAAACTACGCGCCATTCGTGCGGCTTATTGCGCAGGCGGTCCAGCGGTCACTTGATATATACCTCAAGGTGCTGACCCCGGCACTGAAGGACAAGGAACATTTTATTTCGCTTGCGGAGTTGGCAAAAGACTCTAAGTTCACGGACAAGTATCTCAACCTTCTGGCACGCAACGGAAAGCTCGCGGCACATAAAGAGGGCCGCAACTGGCTATCGTCAAAAGATGCCCTTAAAAAATATCTGGATGGAAGGGAAAGAAAAAGAAACTGAAAAAATAATCTAAAAAAATCCGGATCAGCTCAAGGAGATGCAGTCAGCCACCCATGCGTCAACCAGTTATGACGGAAAATCCGATCCGCACCGCGGCGATGGCAATCACGCAGGCGAGCAGCAGGCGCAGGCCGGCGACCGGCACCCGGCGGCTGGCCAGGCCGCCGAGATAGGCGGCCGGAATCACGGTAAGCACGATGGGCAGAGTCAGGGCCCAGGCGATCTGACCGGTGGCGGCCTTGCCGAGAAAGGCGGCCAGCGAGGAAAGAAAAACAATCGCCAAATTGCTGCCAATGGCGATCCGGGTTGGCACCTGCACGAATGAGGTCATCAGGGGGATGAGGATAAACGACCCGCCCTGGCCGACCAATCCGCCCAGCAGCCCGACCGCGCCGGCAGCGATCACGGCCCGCGGCCTGCTGAAACAAAGTTTTTCCAGATCGGGGTCCTCGCTGTCCTCTTTGACGGGGACGAAGATAAGCAGCGCGGCAACCACGGCCAGCAGGGCAAAGACGGCGAGCAGCACCCGGTTGGCCAGCCAGCCGGCGCCGGCGCCGCCGAGCAGGGCCGCGATAAAGATGCTCCCCCCCATCCACAGGGTCAGCCGGCCGGAGACATAATGGAATTTTCGGTGGGTCAGCCCGCCGGCCACACAGGCGACCAGACCCTGGACAATGGTGAGGCCGGCCACCAGCCGCATGGGCAAAGGAGCAAAACCGAAAAGGGGCGGCACATAGAGCAGCAGCGGCGCCATGATGATGCCGCCGCCGATGCCGAGCAGGCCGGAAAGAAAGCCGGTGACCATAGCCAGCAGGCCGATCAGGATGTACAGTTCCACGTCTGCTCCTCAGGATACGGCCGCTGCTGGACAGTCCCTTGGCCAATGCCGTTGACTTAAGCGAATTTTTTATTTTTGAACCGCAGAATAAAGTTTATACACCCTGCGGGGTAAACAAGGAATGTCGAAGTGTAACCACTTCATAATTCTACGGTTTCTTGTTCGATATTCGATATTCGATATTCGCTTTTACTAACCCATCATTATTTCTTTGAGCCATAAGATCTCCAGGGATTAGCTGAAACCCAGTGGTAATCACAAAAAAATTACTCAACAACAATACCCACCGGCTCGGGAAGAACCTCGCCGATGAAGGAGGCAGCCGAAATCCCGGCATCCCGGAGGGCGGCCAGCAGGGCGTCCGCCTGGGCCACGGGCACGGCAAGCACCAGGCCGCCCGAGGTCTGGGGATCGTAAAGCAACTCGTCTTCCTCTTTTGTCAATTGGCCCGCCATCTGCAGTTTATGCCGGGCGACCATGGCGCGATTCGCCTTGTTGCTGCCGGTGGTCTCGCCTTTTTTGTACATCTCCAGGGCGCCGGGATAGAAGGGCAGGTTCCGGAAGCGCATCACGATTCTTGAGTTGCAACCGTGGGCCATTTCCAGCAGGTGGCCCAGGATGCCGAAGCCGGTGATATCGGTACAGGCGTGGAGTTCGAAGTTAAGGGCCGCCGCCATGGCCGGGCCGTTCAAGGCGGCCAGCGAGGGCAGCACCGTGCGTTCCAGTTCGGCAAAAGAAAATTTACCAGAGCGAACGGCATTGAACAGAACCCCGGAGCCGAGCGGCTTGGTGAGGATCAAGGCATCGCCCGGCCGAGCTCCGGCATTGGTGATGATCCGCTTCGGGTGCACCACGCCGTTGACGCAGAGACCGTACTTGGGCTCCTCGTCGTCCACGGTATGGCCGCCCACCAGGCAGGCCCCGGCCTCCACCACCTTGTCGTGGCCGCCCTTGAGAATCTCCTTCAGAAGCCCCATGTCCAGGTGCTTCGACGGGAACATCACCACGTTCAGGGCCGTGACCGGCCGGCCGCCCATGGAGTAGACATCGGAGATGGAATTGGCTGCGGAGATCTGGCCGAACCAGTACGGGTCATCCACCGGCGGGGTGATGAAGTCCACGGTGTTGATCATGGCGATTTCATCGGAAAGCCGGTAGACCGCGGCATCATCCGCGGTTTCGATCCCCACCAGCAGGTTCGGATCGTTGGGTTTCGGTAGCCCTTCAAGCGCGTCCGACAGAGCCGTCGGACCAATTTTCGCAGCTCAGCCGCAGGTGCGGGCCAGCCCGGTCAGGGTCTTCTTTTTGAACAGTGCCATAATGATGTCATCCCTTGTTATTGGTTAGTGCCTTACACCTGGAATCCTGTCAAAAAAACAAAAATTCCAAAAAGCATGATGCTCCCAATGCGTTGCAGACTGCTGTTAAGGCACTTATTTCCGGTTTATCCGGATTAGAATACCAGGTTCATGTCCGCCTGCATGACGATCTCGGTGTAATAGGTGGCCGGATCGGCAAGCGAGACGCCCTCGATAAAGTCATCGTCCTTGAACTCGAAAACGTTTTTGTTCAAGGGGCAGGCCAGCAGCCGGGCCCCTTCCATGTGCAGCATGAACAGCATCTCTTCCGGGGTCGGCAGGTTCATGGCCTCCATCCGGGCCATCACCTTTTTCTGGACCTCCGCCGGCTGGTCGGGCAGGCAGACAAGACCGCCGACCTTTTCCCGATGCACGGCGTTGATCCCCCGGGAGCCGAAGAAAACCGTGACCTCGGCGCCGGCCCGCAGCAGGCTTATCGCGGTCATCAGCCCGTTGAAAACCAGACAGAGTTCGTCGTGGAAGATCATGATGGATGCTTTTTTGTTCTTGGCCATGGTGTTTCCTCCGCAATCAGTAAATATTGTCTGTAAGGGACTCGGAAAATACTAATATACCTGGATCGCGCCCGGATTGGGGTCAGATTTGGCTGGGCCGATTGAGCAAAACCGTAGGCGTAGCAGAGCTACGGCGAGGATTTTGCGATTGAGGCGCGGCCAAAGATGGCCCTAAGACGGGATGCGTGATGGTATATTAGTATTTTCCGAGTCCCTAAGATCTCGCCGCGCGGTTACCTGCCGAACAGCCGGCCGATGACCGGTTCGGTGAATCCGCCGCCGGGTGTTGGCTGAGATATGCCGCCGCCTCGTCCTCCAGTCTAATGTCAAGTGGAGTATCAAGCGAACGTTTTTTCAATGACTGGCACGCATGAGCAATTCAACCGCCAATCGCGCAGCGAATTTCACCGAAAGCGAATTTCAAATTCATTGAATCCGGTTTTACTCAAGTGAATGGTTTCTGTCTGGATTTTGCCCTTGTGTCTGGCTGTTATGGTGTACGAACCATAGAAACCCTGAAATTTGATCTTAGACTCTTTTTCAGATGTCAAAACCAGCCTTGTTTTCCATTCATGGTTGATTAATCGATCCAGCGCCACATATGAAGGTTTTGGGACGAGACCTGGGCGCATGAGTGCCCCCTTACATTCATAAAACATCGTTGCATGATCATCGCCCAGATTCCACCAGGTTATGGCTTGGACATTGGGATGGCTGAACCACAGGCGATAAAGGTGGCGCGCCGCTTTGGCCTGCATTTCTTCCCCGTCCGGTGTGCGCGGGGTCGGTAATGTAATCTCGCTGATATGGATAGGGAGCCCCAGTTTCCCGTACTGGTCAAGCACCCGGGAAAGATGCTCGGGCGTCAATACCTTGCCGGCATAAAAGTCCTCGGCAAAAGCATGCCCGTCGATATGGAACTGCATCCCGATGAAGTCAAGTCGAGCTCCACGCAGTTGGAGATTCTTCACCAGAAGATAAAACGGACTGTCTTCCCAGTAGAAATTGAGCCAACTGTCTATAGTTGTCGTGTTAACCGACAGGGCATTTTCCGGGGTGAAATATTTGTCGGTCAACTGTAATGCCCAACAGGTACAGTCGTCAGGCAATACTGCATCCACGTGTCGGTTGGTAGGCTCGTTGACCACGTCCCAATATTTGATCTTTCTGGCATATCGCGCGCCGATTTCCTGAAAACGTTTTCGTTGCAGGCTTGCCAGTTTTTCCTTATCCCGGGGAAGCCAATCCGGCTGAGAAGGTACCCAACACAACGGGTGACCTCTCATTTCCAATTGATTCTTTCTGCAAAAATCAACCACCACATCAGGCGCGGGCTTCCTGACGATGAAAGGGCTGTTGCGGTCATATCGAAGATCACCCGGTTTCGGTTCAACCCAGTTCCAATAAAATCCCACCGTGGCGAAATTAAAGAGGCGGGTAAACATCTCTTCGTATTTACGATTCATTTCCGGCGAATCGTAGCCGTTCAAGTAAAAGATATTGGCGCCGAACAAAAAGTCGGATCGGGTTTGTTCTACCTTGACTTCCACCTCAGAGACCGGTCGGCCATTTTGATCAACAAAGCTTAATGTGGCAAAACCCATGCGATTGGTTTTGATCCCCATTTCGATGCGTTGTTGAATTTCACGGTCATTCCAGTTTTGGTCGAAGATATTTCCTTCCGCCAAAACAATGTTGGCGCCTGACAGAATAGCGGTAATCGTTAAAAGGACTCCCTGAAGAAATCGCTTTTGTTTTACGCGCATGACACTTCTCCGCCATTTCAGGGCCAGGTTATTGGGGACACTCCGGCTGGAGTTTATCGATAAGAACCTTGGCAATGCGGCAACACCATATTCGTTGGTCAGGGTCAGGGCATTGACGCTTTCATGGCCTGCATGGACGCATGCAGGGTTTCAAGCGCGGCAATCACGGTCGTCCTCTGCGCGGCTGGAATCCCTTCGAGAAGTTGACGATGGAGATGGAAGACATAACCTTCCACCTTCATGCCCGTGTACTGGCCGGCAGGGGTGAGATTGACAAGTTTGACCCGGGCGTCGCCGGGAGCAGGGATTCGCTGGATGAGGCCCTTCTTTCCCAGGCTGTCCAGGAGGACCGTGACCCTGCTCTTGGCCACCTCAAGTTTATCGGCTATTTCCATGGCCAGGAGGTATTTGTGGCCTTCAAACAGCCGAAGGCACCTGACCTCCGCTTGCGACAGGTTGAACTTGTTCGCTTCATAAAAAAGTCGATCGCGACAGCAACCGTATAGTTCCGCGATAAGCTCCTGGAGCCTGTTTGTCTGGTATTCCACCATCCTGGTGTCTCTTTCACGGTCGATGTCGTTCGACCTGGAAACAGGCTCAGGATTCTCGTTTGAATTTGTTTCGATTTCTGTACTCATTGCAACTGACCAGGTCCGTGGTTGAGACATCCGGATTGCAGGCTCATAGATGCTGGAGCTTTTTTTTAAGCTGCCAGCGATGCAGCCAGTTCTTCCACGCATCATGGGATTCGGTCAGTTGTTTGCCGGCCGGGGCGCCAAAGACGAGATCAAGAATATGCTGGGCCGGCACCTGGGTGGAAAAGCGCTCCCGGCAGTGGGCGCAGTAGGTGATTACCGGTCCCCTGGCCTGGGCCGCCCTAGTCCGGGTATGCCGGTCGGCAAGGGTGGTATTGCCGGTGGGCGCGCAGCCGCCGGCGCCGCAGCACTGGGTCAGTTCGTTCTTGAAGCGGAATTCCTTGACCTCGTGGCCGAGTTTAGCGGCGATGTTCCGCACCGCGTTTCGTATTTCCGGCCGGTATCGCGCCGGGCAGGAATCATGGATGGTAACGGGGCCGCCACTGGCGGCGGCCGATTCGGGCAACCCCCTTTCCTCCAGAACCTCGTAAATGGTCCGCAGCCTGATCTCGCTGTTTTCCCTGAAGGTCTTGTGGCAGTTGATGCAGGCCAGCACCACCTCCTCCACCCCGAGCCGGGCGAACTCGGCCAGGGTATTGTTGAATATGCCCCGGAACTTGGTCATGTCCCCCATATCCTTGCTGGGCTTGCCGCAGCAGTTGAGTACCACCCCGATTCCGGGCAGCTTTTCGCGCAGGTACTGATACGCCCGGAGAACCACGTCCGGCGCATAGGCCGGGAATGAGCAACCCGGGAAGAAAACGCGCTTCGGCACGGAACCTATGTCTATTCCCGGTTTTTCCGGCGGTTTGCTCAGGGCGAAGACCGAGGAGGTGCTGAATATCTGATGGCTCCTGATTCCCCGCAGTCGCGGGGTGACATAATCATAGACAAAATCGGCGGGCAGGTTCCTGTCGTGCAGGGGCTGGAATATCTTGACCCTGGTCTCATGACACATGCCGCCCGGATAAAGGCCATGGCGGCAGATCCGCTGGCACAGGCCGCACAATGAGCAGGAATACGGGATCTCGATGTTTTCCAGGGGATTGCGCAGGAAACGCCGGGCCAACTCCTTGGGGGAATCGCAATAATGCTTGAGAAAATTGCAGGCCTTGACGCAGGATCCGCAATCGGTGCATTTTCCCAGGATTTTTTCCGTCTCGCCGGATTCGGTCGTCAGGGGACGTATCTTTGCGGCTTCAGGCTCGTCACAGGCGGGACAGACTTTTCTCAGGGCTTGGGTCATTTGTAGAACCTCAGGATGGGGGTGATCGCGACGATAAGCAGGGCCAGGCCGAAGCAGAAGCCGCAGAGGCTCTTGCGCAGCCCGCGCAGAGCCCAGAAGCGGTTGAGCAGCTCATCGGGCGGCTGCTCAACGGGCGAAAAGGCGGCAAAGGTCCGGTTGATTTCCGGGGCCAGGATAAAGACGCCGTGGGTGTTGATGGCAAGCCCGATTGCGGCCAGCACCGCCTTGGCGGCAAAGATCGAGAGGGCCATGGCGCTCGCCTCCCGCCACTGGCCGTGAAAACCATAGTGAATGAGCGGGAAGGCCAGGCCGGTGATGATCAGGGTGAGGATCAGGGCAAAACAGAGCCTTACCTGATAGATAAGGACACTTTCGATCACCCGGTCAAAGGGATAGATGAGGGGATACCCGAGCTTGCCCCGCAACCGCACCCAGCGCAGCTGGTAAAAGGGGGCCGCCACGCAGAAGATGGCGGCCAGCACGTGGATCGTGAGGTTGATTGAGTAAAAAATGTTTTCCATGACATCCTCCGCTAGGTTGTGGTCGTGCCGTTATCGCAATTGCGGTAATGGATGGCGGGTCGGCTTACCATTCATATCGGATCTGCGAATAAAGATTGTCATTTCTGTCCAGTTGCCCGAACTGGCTCCATTGCTCGCCGCCGCCGAAGATCATTACACCCGCGGCCCCCCAGACATGGTCGGTGAAATTGTACTTGATTTCGGGGTT
>Ga0156789_1109_pt4 | contig 15563 bp, 12 predicted proteins | sample RifOxyD3_FD_110738 | JGI IMG/M metagenome (GOLD analysis project Ga0156789, IMG submission 110738) | Deltaproteobacteria bacterium RIFOXYD12_FULL_57_12 | reverse complement strand
CGCGCGGCAGGAGTAAGGGTGAAAGCGCGTTCGCTTCTTCCCCGGTTATCCCGGTGTTCCCGAACAACCGGGGGAGGAAAGGGTGGAGGAGCACCATGCCCGCCTGTTGCACCAGCAGGGGGAAGAGTTCCGCCGAAAGCTCATGGCGAACAGAAGGCTCGCGATCAGATGGAGGAACGGCATGATCTTCTGCCTCGATGTACACGCTGGGCAACTGGACTTCCGCCGCGTTTCTCTCCTGGCCGGCAGCCACCTGGGGGAGAGAGCCCGGCGTTCCTGCTCCCTGTTCCTTCAATGCCAACCCTGCTTCGCCGGCCTCGTGCCCGATTCCCGGCATTTTCTCCAAAAACAGGCGGGCGGCAGGCAGAGGCAGTGTTGCAATAAACCCTGGCAAAGCTTGCCGCTCGGCCATGGGAATCATGGCCAGCATCGTCGCGCAGAAATCCGAGATAACCGATGATTCCAGCCCGTTCCGACTTGCCGCCAGAAAACCGGCGGCCAGGTGCAGCCGGGAATGAAGGCTCAACCAGCCTGTCCCCGGATCCAGCAACGCCGTGAGGCACTGGGCCGCCGCTGATCTCTCCGTTGCCGGCAGCGTCTCGGTAAGCCCCTCGATCATGGAACGACATTCGGTGCCGGAGATGAGCTGCAGCAGCCGGACAACAAAAGCCGGTTCCACGCGCTCGCGCCGCAGATAGTCGAGAAGCCGGGGCCATTCGGCGCGGCAGGTTGCCAGCAAGGCGCCAGCCTGTTCCGACGCCAGACCATCTGGCCCATGCCAGAGCACTAAGCCGGTCCGCAGATAGTGCAGCAACACCGCAAAGCGTTCCTCGATTGCCGGCGCCTCTAGCCAGCCGCGTTCCTGGTCGGCCGGCCGCGCTGCCCCGGCCGGCGCCTGCTGCAGTTTCTCCCGCAGCTGGCGGAGGATGGCGTTGGGAAGAACAGCGGCAAGCTCTGCTTCCGAATCAATGGTGACATGCAGTTCGAGCCGGGGGATATGGAGCACGCGCTCGTCAGGCGCTGCCTCATCGAATGCCTGCTGGAAGGCCGGCATGACCAGATCGGAACCCTGGTCATGCAGAATCCGGCGCCAGGAGAAGGCCTCCGTTGCGGAACGGGTCCGAACCAGCCAGCGCTGGCTGCGGACTTTATGGAAGGCCTGCGGCATGACCTCACTACCTCTTCAAGGCCAGCATTGCATCCATCATCATATTGAGATTGGCGCTGTCCGACGTTTTCTTCACCTCGGTAAACGAGGCGGCCACCATCTCCACGGCCTGCGGACTGGTAATGGCCTGCATGCCGGCACTTACCTCCATCAGCGCGGCCTGGCTCTCGCTGCCCAGGGCAACCTCCTGCTTTGAGGCGGCGACATACTTTGCAGTCTCGGCAACGGCGCCGGCCAGTTCAGCTTCCGCCTCCTGGGCCCGCTCCTGATAGACCTGCCGTTTGTCCGCCGGGACATCGGGCTGACTGGCCTTGGTCCGGTAATAGGTAACCACCGCCTGTTTCTGTTTGGCGTCGGCCACCCTTTGTCCCAGCCCCTCATCCCGGTAAGCGCCTCCGGCCATCATCCCGCCCGCCTCCACTGCCATCTGCTGCTTGCCGGCCAAGGCGTTGCCCATCAGGTTGACCGTCTCCTTGACGGCGTTGAAGTACTCCTTCTGCTGGGCATCGAATTTCTGGTTCCACACCCAATCCAGCCTCTCCTTCAGGCTGTCGACATGTTCCAGCTTGAAGCTGTCCAGCCTGTTCTTGACCATGCCTTCGAGCTGGTCGGTCTTGAAGGTGTCCAGCCGGTCCTTGACGAACTTGGTGCGGGACGGCAGCACGGTGATGCCATTGCCCACGATCCAGCCCGGCCGCAGCCCCGGTTTCTTCAACGGCGGCTGGGCCGGCTCCTCTTCAACAATGTCGCAGCAGTAATAGGGCAGCATGAAATCGGCCACCACTGTCTGGCTTGCATCGTGCACCAGCACAAAGGTGCCGCCGCGCAGCACCCCGGCGCAATGCTCGATGCCCGGATGCTGGGCGATGAAGGCGGCAAAAAGGAGCTTTTCGTCTTCATGGTCATCCCTGGCCTTGATGATGTCATCGAGCCAGTCGATCCACTGGATATGGGTATTGCTGATCAGCGAATCAAACGGCGTGGCGAATTCGGTTTTCACCACCTCGCTCAGCCGGGATTTAAACTGGCCCGCGGCCTGCATGGCCGGCGCCACGTTCTGTTTCCAGGTTGGATCCGCCTTATAGCTCGAATAGCTCCGGTTCAGTTTGGCGCGGACCCGCGAGGCATTGCGCGCCACCGTGGCATTCTGATCCTTGGCGACATTTTTGAGCGTCACCCCGGTGGCGTCGTCGGGCGCGTCGACAACGACGTTGTTCCGCACCGCCGTATTGACCTTCTGCTTGAAGTTCTGGCTGAAGTTGACCACCTCTTGCAACTGGTGGCTCACATCCTGGCGCAGCAGATAATGGAATCGGTGCAGGTCGGTGTAGCGAATGCCCGGCCTTTTCACCACCCTGGTCCGGTCCGGTCCGAGCATGACCGCGCGTACGGCAATGGGGAGGTTCTTGGCCGCGATCTCTTTTTCGAGCGCGTCGATAACGGTCTGCACCGGCTGGCCCACATGCCCTTCGATGCGGAAGAAGGGAAAGCGGCCGATCTGGGCGACGAGCGGATTGGCGGCACTGCCCTGCGCCCCGTAGGCAGCGGCATTATAGGAATAGTTAGCAGCGGCCATACCGCGCCGGGCAAGAGCGTGGTTCCAGTTCGCGTGAATCGGCTCGGTCGCGTTCACCTGGTAATAAAACGGGATGGCCCGCTCCTCCAGGGGCTGATCCTGGCCAAGGCTCGGGGTGATCCGAATGGCCGCGCCCTGGGCCGCCGGCACCTGGAAGGTCAGGATAAGGGTGTTGAGTTTCCGGAGCAGGAACCGGGCATGGCAGAGCTGTGCCTTGGTCCGGCTCGTTGCCGGCGACGGATAAAATGCGGTGCGGAGTTCATCGGCATCAACGCCCGGCGCGAGAGGGCCCAACAGAAGATGCTTCGGAAAGGCCGCCGGGTCGGGACAGCACCAGGTCCGGTCGCCAAAAAGAAGCGCGCGAAAATCGTTGCAGGTTTCCACCACGTCCCGGAGGAAATCGTAATAATACTGGATGCCATAGGTCTGGGTGGCGAACGTGGCCTTGAGGGCGGCAAGCCGGCTGTTCCAGGCAACGGCTGGATCGGCCGGGAACAGATCGGCGAGGAAGGACGCGCCGTGCTGGTAGAGCTTTGGGAGTTCGGCCAGCAGCCGGTTGTGAATGGTGGTGCAGACCGTCCGATAGGTCTGGGCAAGAAGGCCCGGGGCATTGGTTGCCGCTGAAAAAAGCGGCCGGTCGGCGACGATTTCGTTTAAGGCGCCAAAGGCCTTGTGGGGTGTGGCTGCGACATAGTGCAGTGTGCCGGCCGCGGCTTTATCCACCAGCAGGAGCCTGACGCGATTGTTGCAGTCCTGGCCGAGATTGTCGCAGTCGGTCCCGGAGCAGAGGTCCCGGTCCGTCACGTAGCTTTCCATGAACAGCACGGCCACCATGTTAGCAAGGGGCTTCCCCGCCTGGGTTGCGAACCGGCTGAGCAACGCGGTCCGGCCATCGGCTGCCTCGGCGGCGCGCACCAGCTCGTAGACCGAAATCATCTCGTTGCTCACGTCGCCGTTCAGATAAAACGGCCCGTATGCCGGGTTTGTTTTGTCATAGGCCCTGAACTTGTCGAACACGGTGTTTTCTGCAAAAGAGAGCAGGTCGCCATCGGTCGTCACCCCCACCCCCCTGGCCACGGTCACCGTGTTGCCCTGCAGGGCGACCCGCAGGCCGCAGACCACGCCGACCCCCACAAGAGTAATCCGCGTCAGGCGCGACTGATCTTCAAAATAGCCGCTGATGCTGTTGAGCTGGTCATGGGTCAGCACCTGGTCTTTTTCAAATACGCTGTACCCGATCGAGAGTGCCTCAAGGCTTTTCAATATCTGTGTCATGGCGATAATCCCCGCTGTTAGATCATCCCGAAAGAATCCAGGATTCAGGAGTCAGAATTCAGGAGAAAGAAGAAACATCCTACTGTCCGGGTGGTTCGAATATTCTGTCTTCTGAATTCTGACTTCTGAATTCCCCAATATGACAAAATAGAATTAGTCGTTCTTCTCCGTTCCCAGGGCCGTCCGCCCGAGGAGGAATTTTGGCTGTTCCTCGCTTGCGTCGCACTCGCGCAGCTGTTCCGCCGGATAGACATTCCGCACCGCAAACAGGATCTCGATGAACGCCGCCAGTTTCTCCTGCCGTTGCGCCGTCTCCGCGCCGGCCTGCAGGTATATCCAGTCACGGTAGGCCTTTTCAAGCACGGCCATCTCCTCCTTGCTGATCCAGCAGATCTTCGGCAGGAGATGGGCGGGCGTCTCTTCCCGGATCAGTTCCTCGGCGAAGCGCCGGAAATCCATGTTGCTGAAGCGGCTCCCAAAGGCCGGCAGGATGATGTGAAGCCGAAAGGAATAGGGATCGATCTCGGCGCAGACGTTACTGGCTGCCGTGGGACAGATGGGCAGGAACGGCTCGCTCTTTGCCGCGGGCCGCAGCAGAATATTCTCGATGAGATACATCCCCTCGTCGCTGTAGTTGACCCGTAGATAATCCATCACCTCGTCAATGGCCTGATCCCGCCACGTTTCGTCCTGGAAGTACTCGATCCGCCGCGCCAGCACCTCGCCGGTGTTGTCGATCACATTGAAGTAGAATTTGCCGTCCACGGTTTTCTTGCGCTGATAACCGGCCGGGAGCAGGGCGCAGTGGATGGCGCGCCGCATCTCCTGCCTGGCCAGTTCCGGGGTGGCGTACTTGGTGCTGCTGCTCAAAATAATCTTCCCGGTATCTTTTTTGCGGATGCGAAACCGGAACTCGTCGTCCGGTGTCTTATCCACCTCGGCGTACACATCATAGGCAATGTCGCCCAGGTTCCGCCGCGTCATGTTGCGGATCCCAAGAAGCCGGGCAAGGCGTTTCTCCAGGCCGGAAACGTTGTCCGTATTCCACAAATCCTTGTCCGCCTTGAGACTGTAGTTATAGGCCAGCGAGCGTTCGCTGCTGATCGCCGGGTAGTTGTTCAGGAATTCGGCCTTGATGGCAACCAGGCTTTCAGGGGAGGCGCCGAACGTGGCATACATGATGTGGACGAAATCGGTGAACCGCTCGGCGAACCGGGCGATGAGGTGATCGAGGAACCGGTGGCGCCGTTTAATCAGCACGCTCTTCTCCTCCACCGCATCCTCAATGGTTGCAACCGGATCGCTGACGCCATAGATTTTCTGATATTCGGCAAACGAGTCGACCGCCTGATAAAAATAGGTGCGAGAAAGGTCGGGGTCAGTGGAAAAGAGTTCCTTCACAAGAGACAGTTGCGCGAAATAGTTCGCCATCACTTGGTCGAAGAAGAGGAGGTAGCCTTTCAGTTGATAGGCCAGGGCCCGTTGGTTGTCGTCCGCTGCGCTGTGCAGGCCGGATTCGCTCAGCCCGTAGAGGGCGGGGAAATGGTTCTGGAATGAATAATAGCTGGCCGGCTGCCGGAATCTGCCCTGCGGGATGGGAAAATCATAGGGACTCTCCTGGTCGGTCTTGGCAAGAGCGGCGTCGGTCAATTGTTTCAGATATGCCTGCGTCCGGGTGCTGTCAGGGACGACCGGCATGTTCCGTTTGTAGAAAACCAGGCGTGAATGGTCGCTGTTGAGCAGCGCCTTCCGCCCCGGCAGCACGGGAATCAACCAGCGGTTGGCAAGGGATGCCGGCGCGCCGGCCGGCTGGAGCACGATATCCCGGATTGCCTGCACACCCGCGATGTCCATGATGATGCTCATGACATCGGAGAGACGGATTTCGGTGCGCAGCTCGGCCTGCGCCAGTTCCTCGTCATCGATAAAGCCGCAGGCAAGCGCCGGGCCGTCGAAGATCTCGTCGGCGGTATAGCTGCTGCCGTCGGCCTTCTGCCGCGCCAGCATCTCGTCGAGGGTGTAGTTGCGGACCGGCGGCGCGAGGTAGTTCTGCACCTGAAAAAGGATTTCCGCCTGCACCGCTACCACGTCAGCATCGGCGGTAAGCTCCAGCTCGCAGCAGAGATTGAACGCCTGGGGCTCGACCTGCCGGAAGCTTACAAAATCCTCGCAGAGGTTGCGGTTCGCCTGCAGGCAGCGCCGCACTGCACTCTCCACCTTTTTCTGCTCTGCCACGTTATTCGAGTCATAGTCGATGAGCACTTCATAAAGTCCGGCAAGACTGATCTCCTTGATGCCCGGCCGGCCCGGATTTTCCCGCAGAAGTTTCCCCTCCACCGTGTCGGCGTAATAGGTCCGAGGGGCGGGTTGCAGCCAGGCGTTTTTAACCCCCTTGAGGTCGATGAGCAGTTTCCGATAGTCCAGCAGGGTGAGCGGCCGGTTCGGTAGGATTTGGCGCGCTGTGAAAAACTGCCGCCCCATGTTGCCGGCGTTGTCGGTTTCGCTCGCCAGGAGGTCCTTGACCGGAAACGAGGCACGGTAGCCCAGGTCGGTCAGGGCATAACAGAGCAGCTCCAGGATGGTGATGCCGGGATCGTGGACGTTATAGTCGGTCCAGATGCGCCGCGCCAGGCGCTGTACATGGGCAAGCCCGATGGCATACAGCTGCCGGTGGTCGAGTGCCGCCTCGCCGGAGTTCTTTTTCGGTATGGTGAATTGTGACTGCATAGCTTCTTTAGTCTCAATACTGTTTTAAGGAAACAGTCTTTTTCGATCTAACAGCGAATATCGACCGTCGCTCCCGCCATCCCTGGCTCCCGCGGCATTAGCCCATCCCTGGGCGTCAAGGAATAATGAATGTCGAAGGGAAACAGGGAGTTCGATATTGAGGAACGGTTGATTGATTTTGCCGTTCGTATAGTTCGAACCGCCGAGACCTGGCAAAGACAAAAATCGACAACCACATCCCCCCAAAAAACTTCATGATTCGAAATTCCTTGTTCGATATTCGATATTCTCTTTAAAAAACTGAACTACGCAATTTCAGCCAGTTAAGTTGAAGTTACTTGGAAGCGGCATTGTCCTTAGGCTTCATGGATCGTATGTTTCTCCGCCGAGACGAGGATGGCGTCCGGGGTATCCGGCTGTGTCTCGCCGCGGTCAATGGTGCTCATTGTTGTCCCCGTAAAGCTGTACATTTTGAAATCGGTCACATAATCGACATATTCCAGCTCCTCCACAAAATCGAGCAGCACCGATCGGTACACCCTGCCGCCAAAGGTTATGTCGCGGTCCGCTTCATACGCCCAGGGGGAGAGGAAGCGGATCATTGCCCTGTTCAATTCATCGCAGTAGTAGTTGAACTCACAGCCGGCGCGGAACCTGACCTTGAAGTCGAGCATGACCTTCTGGTAGCGCGGGTTTTTCACCCGCACCGTGACCTGCATGCCGGCGCGTTTCTGAACATGGGCGGTGATGCGGCTGATCGTGTCGGCATCCACTTTCGGCTGCAGGGGATCAACACCATTTTTGTTCCTGAGATCCGGGATGACGACGATCAGCACGTTGCCCGGCGCCAGCCAGCACTCCGGTGTTGCGTGGGGAATGCATTTCACCTTGTGTACCCTGGGGAACCCCGCCAGGATGAGCCGTTCATAATCCCAAGGTGTGATGCAGCGATTCTTGTGGCGCAGCCGCTCGGACACCCGGGTATGAAATGCTGCATCCGACTCCACGGCCCGGCCGCCGAACGATGCATAAGGCTGCTTCACCGATTTCACTGCCGAGAGCCCGCTCCGCAGCCTGATTATTGACCCCTTTTCCAGAGCGGTGCGCAGATGGTCCGGGTCGTTGCCCTGATCGATGAAACGCGCCTCTACGGCATTCGCCGCCACGTCGATGAGCTGGCAGACCGCGGTGACGTTTTGGGCCACGGCCGCCTTCAGCCAGATGCAGCCGGTCGGCAGGACCGTATTGGCCGTGGTTGCCTCGCGCGGGATGACAAAGGTGATGATGCCGCTTGCCAGCAGTTGATTGGTGGTATCGAGCACCATCTCGTTCCTGGCGAGCGGTCGCCAGTAGTTGTCGCAGAGTACCGACCAGTTGACCTGCTCCTGTTTCAGTTCCGGATCGGCGCTGCCCTCGGCCACCTGGAACAGCACGCTGACGCTGTCGCCGGGCTGCAGGCCATCAAAGCCGACCAGCAGTTCGCCTTCGTTGTCGTAAGCCGGAAGCAGGGACACGCTCTTGTCGGTCAGAAACCGGAACTGTTGCCGCTGGTACCGATGCTCCCGCATCTGGCCGAAATAGCTGATGTGGAAGAACTGGAGATCGGGGTTGGAAAAATCATCGCTCATAACCGAAGCCGAGCCGATGTTCACCGTGGCGGAATGGGCCTTGTAGGAAAGCGAGATACCCTGCACGGCCGGGGTATAGGGTTCGTTCAGGATGACTGGCGTGCCGCTGCCCTCCTTGCTGTACTGCATCACCTTCTGCACATACTTCTTCCGAAAGGCGGCGTGCAGAAAATTTCTTTCCAGCGAAAAGGTGATGAACCCCGGCCGCGACTCGGGGGCCGCCGTCTTATACGGCGCGAACACCGGCCGCCGGAGAAGGTAGGCACCGGCCGCGTTCATGGCCCAGCGACTCCCCGCATTGTTCAGGGCATAGACCTGCATGCCGGCCGTTATCCCCGACGCGACCGAGGCATGAGCAGGGACAAAGGAGAAGGTGTGGCCGGCCGCGGCGCTCGCCGATTCGAAGAGCTTCACGCCGGTCTGCGCATAATGCCAGCTGCCGCCATCGTTGAACGAAACCGCTGCCGTGAAGTAATCGTTGCTGATGCCGGCCACTTTATAGTCGCTGTAGTAGGTGGCGAAATTCGCTGGCGCACCTTTCCAAGTCACGGAAATTTTTACTTCGGAGAGCTTCTTGGCAAGCGCCTCGCTATAGCCCACCAGGAAGCGGGAGCCCTTGGCGGGCTGCGGACCAAAGGGCAGAAAGGCCTTCTTCGGATCAAGCGTTCCGTTGTCGCTTTCCAGGCTGAGCGAGGTCACGTTCGACACGTCCACCGACACCGCCGCGTTCAACAGGGCAACGTCCCGCAGCTCATTGTAGCCGATGGCGCTGCCCTCTTTCAGCAACACCTGAATGACCGGGGCCTGGGCGACGTATGCATAGCCGTGGATTGCGGCGTTGTAATCGATCACCGCCTTTTCGCTCTCAGGCACGGTAAAGGTGAAGGTCAGCACATTGCCGGCGGTGATGGAAGGCGAGACGGTGTACGGCCCGAGCCAGCTCTTCTCGCCGGTGATAAACACGTCGAACGCATCCTTGAGCGAGCCGGCATGCACCGCCGCATGATCAACCGCGCCGAGCGCCAGCGTCACCGTGACCGTGCGCAGCCCTTCCCGCATGCGGAGGACCGGCGCGGCAAGGGCAAAGCCGATCTCGGCCTGGGGGAGTCGCGGGTAGCCAAAGCCGTACCACTTGGGTTCAGCGCCGGCCAGCTTCCCGCCGAGCCCGTCAGCGGAATTGGCGATCGGCGCATACCGCACCGTTCCATGGCCGCGCCGGTCGACAAAGACGGAGCGGAGCGACACCACCTTGGCCGTGTTGATGACGGTTTCCCGGGTCGGGGCGTAGATCAGTTCCTTACCCGTGGCATCCTTGCCGGCATAAAAGGCCTGGGCCGGGCCGATGGCAATCGGCGGATTTTTTTTCTTCAGCTCGATGAGTACGTGCGCCGTGTCGGCCACGGCGGCCTTTTTTGCCAGCCGCAACACGTCGCCATAATAAAAATCAAGATGGCGGCCGGTGAACCGGTTGATAACCTCCTGGGGGATCTTGTAAAGCTCCAGGAACGAGAGAAAGAGCGCCAGGTGGGGCGTCGCGTCTCCGGTGGTGGTTTCCAGCAGTTTCCGGATCGCGGCCTCGTCGGCCGGGAAAAAACCGGACCAGTCGCCCGCCGGGGTCGTGATGCCGACCCGGTAATAGTTGACAAACGCCGCCAGCTTCCGGGTGAAGCGGAGCAGGTCCGCCGGCATCCGCTCGTCCACGTCGGCAAAATGGACCCCCAACTCCCTGGCCGGGCGCTGCTCCTGGCTCTGGCCAAGATCGCGAATCATATTCTGGATGATGTCTTTTTCCGCCATGGATTTGTTTTTTCTCGTTGAATTCTTCCTTTATAAGATGTACTGTTTGTACATAAAGTACATTCCAGGAGGAGCGCTATGCCAACCACAATTTCCACTGCTGATGCCAGAAAACATTTTGCTGATCTTGTTAACAAAGTGGCTTATGGACACAACTCTGTAATTTTGACTCGTCGAGGGGAAAAAATTGCGGCCTTGATTCCAATTGAGGAGCATGACCTTCTTATGCAACTTCAAGATGTTATCGATATTGATGATGCCAAGAAGGCTTTGAGCGAACCCGGCGAAAATATTCCCGCCAAAGAGTTCTGGGAGAAGTTGGGACTTTAAATAATGATTTTTTCTGTTGAATTCAGGCCTTCTGTCTTGAAAAACATTGAACATTTCCCAAAACGGGATTTGGTTCGAATCAAAAAAAAGATAGAAGATTTGAGTAAAAACCTTCCTGACCCTGCTACAACAAAAATGAAAGGGGATAATTCTTTTCATAAAATCAGATCTGGCGATTACCGTATTATTTATGAAATTCATAATGATAGGCTGGTTATTCTTGTTGTAAAAGTTGGCCACCGAAAAGACGTTTACAAAAACCTTCCTTGACCCCGGCGGAGCCGGATAATGACCTGTTATCTCCCTTTTTCCCGCTCTGCTCCCCTCTGTACCATTTGCCTTGATTGCATCGACTTGCCCTTGCGGATTCCGCGTGATATCGTTGGAAGTACAATAGGAGGTACGGCCAATGTCGAAAGCACCCCAAATTATCCCCATTTCAGATCTCCGCCAGGACGCAAGTGGCATCATCAAACGCTTGATATCGTCGCGCGTCCCTTTGTTTATCACGCAACGAGGGCGAGCCGCCGCGGTGATAGTCAGCATGCAAGAATACGAACAGACACAGCACGAGCTGGAAATTCTGCAGTTGCTTGCCCGCGGCGAGAAAGAAATCGAGGCCGGGGCTGGATTCGATTTGGCAACTGTCCTGACCGAAGCGGATGCCCTGCTCGGAAAATAACCTGTTATTCTTGTTGCAAATTGGCCGCAAAACCTTCCTTTCCGAAGGACTCACTGTTTGACCAATTCCACACACCGGTTCTTCGCCTTCCCATCCTCTGCTGTCCTCGAAGAGCGCCCCCCTTGCCTTCCCGCCCCCTTTGTCCGTCCGCTGTGGGCATGGCGCGACCCTGCCGGGGAGAATAACGCTACAGCATGAAATGAAACTTGAAATATTAAGGGCGTCCCCCATGATCTGCCGTCCCCCATGCCCGTCTATCGCTTTAGTATGTTGTCGTAGTCCGCGTGCGATCCGACCCAGAACCACGTGATCTCGTCACCTTCCACAACCCCAACGGCCCGATAGTTCGTGCTGATCCTCGCTGAGAAAATCGGTCTAGTCGAGTGGATTCGCTTGAAATGCAGGCTCGGATAGTATGGATCCTTCGCGAATAGTTCGTAGGCCTCTCTCGCCTGCCGCCTGATATCCTTCGGAAGAACGGCGTAGCACTTCCAAAAGCGATCGGTCGTTGAAGATTTCATAGGCGATTCGGATCCAGAGGGGCAGTCTTACCCTTTCGCCTTTCATCTAGTGCCTCGCCAGCTAGCTTCTCCAGAATATCCTCGGATTCGGCGAAAACTGCCTGCCACTTCGCTTCGGAATGAAGCTCGTCCAACAGCCATTTCGCCAGCGCGTTCTGTTCCAGTTCAGGTAGCATCGAGGCCTCGCTAAAAGCCTTTTCGAGCAGCTTTGTCATACATTCACCTCTCGCTCGTTACGTCATGAATAAAATCCACCTCACCCCGAGACCAATATACTTCTTTTAACCCAAAAAACTTCCTTTCCTCGTTGATAGCCCTATACAAAAGTGGCAATTCTTTTGACCTGTATTCAAAGTTACGTGGTAAGGTTAACTGACATATGGTTTAGACGAGTTGCCCGCTCGTACGGTGAAGAAGATGGATCGACAGCGCGATGGATACGTGGTGTTGCTAGGAAGCATATTTCTGGTCACCGCTTTATTTCTTCCCGGCATCCAAGAAGCGTTATTTCCAGATAAGGAATTAAGCGGTTGGGTGATCGCTGCACTCGGTGCCGCCGCGCTATTCGACGTCGGCCAGGATTCACTGACCACCATCCTGGCATCGCTGTTCATCAGTAACTTGCTCTTCGTGAGCTGTATCATCCTGTATCCCTTCCTTAGCAGCGTCGCGTTATTCGTGGCCTCTTGGCTGTGTGGGTTATTCACCGTGTTCGCTATCGTGATGACACTGTTTTTCTTGCCCAACACTCATTTTGCTATCGGTCATTATTTATGGTTAACCGGGATGGGGTTAGTGACTTGGGGCTTTTATCGGAAAGCAAGGCGCTCAAAAGCATGAGGAACCAACAAAACTTATAATCTGAAGAACGTCCCCCATTGTTTCGTCCCCCATTGTTTCCCATTGTTTCCCGAAAGTTGAGTTATAATCTGAAGAACGTCCCCCATTGTTTCCCCGTCAATAACTTCCCCAATGCTCTTGCCATGATCCCCCCGAAACAAAATCAGCAACTCCACGCGGTCAGGTACACGCTTGTTATACAATTATTATCCTTTAAATGACTGGCAATCTATCCACCGGTTCCAATTGATATGACCATCATCGTAACCAATTACCCTGAGCAATACATCTGGCATTAATCTACTCAAATAACTGGCATAATCATTGAGCTTTAGGGTGACTGTGCTACCATTTTCTTGAAATGATTTTTCGAAATTTCCATTATGGAAAAGGGAATTTCTTAAATGAACATATGTTTGAATGCCTAAATGTCTTGCATGAACATTGTCTTGTTTAATGGCAAACCCATGATTATTTAGAAAATTGGTTGCAATGGCAGCAACTGGAGATTCGTAATTTTGAGTGAAAGTTCTAGCAAGAATTTCTAAGGAAGAAAAATCATAATAGTAGGTGACATCTATATACTGTACCTGCATTCTCCAAATCTCAACATTGCGGAAAAATGCTTTTCGAAAGTTTGTATTATTTTCGAATGCCTTATCCCTTAATCGTGAAATGCAAAGTTCTAGATAGTTTTTTCTTGCTTCAGGATCGAAAGCGTCCTCAATGATTATAGCTCCTTGTGTTGGCCGTTTATTTGTAGTTTTATAAATTGGAGAAAATTTTTCAATAGCGTGTGTAAATTCATTGTTTTCTGGAAATTCATATGAGTTGCTAACAACAACCCATTGCTGTTGGCAAAACGTTAAAGCTCCAGCAAGATCAAATAGGTCTTCAGGGTTAGGTTCATTCTTTATTTCGCCAACGGCAGTAAGGTGGAACTCGTTCCTGTCTTGGGCCAAGTTTTTTGCTTCTTGAAATTTTTCTGTTACGGGAAACAAGGTAAAATTACTAAGCTCAATTCGCTTTGTAATTTCATATCCGTAAATTGCGAAATAAAATGGCATAAACCATACCTTATTGATTGAATATTCATATGTTTTTTGGCGGGGAGATGCGCGGGGAGATGCGGGACGTCCTTCAGACTATAAGATTTTTGCCTGTTAAGATATTTGACAAAACAAAACTTATAATCTGAAGAGCGTCCCCTTCGCCCTTCGTGCGAAAAATATTTTACGTTATCCTACGCTCTCCTATTCGTTATTCAATTCTTGCTGACTTTTGCCTGTTGCATTTTTCGCATAACAGCTGAATATTACGTTCAGTATTAGAGCCACCTTTTGACACGGGAATAATATGGTCATATTCTAGTTTTTCTTGTGAGCCACACCCAACACATTTACCATTATCGCGTCTCCATACTGCTATTTTTACATTTGAAGGCACATATCTATCGCTTGCATTCTGCTCTTCAGAGTTAGTGACACTTTCTACCAAAGGTATAAATTCTGGCTCAATTAATATTCTCAACGTTTCGATAAGATACTCAATTTCAGATAAAATTCTTGCCTTTATATACCAATGACTTTTATCAAAACCAGCTTTTTTCAAATTAGTCATTGTCATTCTTTCTAATATATCGTCACTGGCGCCGCTAATGTGCATTTCTTTTAATTGTTTATACAATGCAAAAGGCTCGTATCCAAGTTGCCTTAACCTTTGAGAATTAAACTTTTTTAAAACTTCCTGATTGTTAAATATAATATTATAAAAATTCATCAAAGCATCATGAACTTCTACTATTTTTAAAATATTATCATTGAATGCCATCAATCCTTTCATTTCACTGCCATTTACAATCAAATCTTTTACATCAGTTTCAATAGATTTCAGCGCTTTATGATAATCATCTTCATATTTATCGATCAGAGTTCCTTGTAACTCTGTATTAACATCTTCTTTAACTACTTGAGTGTTTTCCATTGAAGAGATCCTTGTATTTTATAAATATTCAACGATACCAATCAAATTGAACAGTTTTTATACCAAACTAAACACCAACCAAAGCACCCACCAAATTCTCATCTTTTAATCTTAGAAGCCATCATATGTGGCGCACATCGTTTAAAATTACTGGTGCCGCCGCCTAAGAACTTAACTCCGTAGGACGGAGATGCGGGACGTTTTTCAGATTATAAGATTTTTGCCTGTTAAAGATATTTGGCAAAACAAAACTTAGGGGACGTATAGGGGACGCCCTTAATATTTTAACAAAAACCAGACATTTAACTTTATAAGGGGTGACCCTGTTTTCTTCCAGGGCAGGATTTAGTCAACATTAGTCAACGTCCCCCATGCTCCCCCTTCGCCTGCCTTGCGCTTCTGGTTGTTAAGTGCCCTGCACGCCTGAGTCGATTTGCTCACATGTTGTCAGGGATGATCTTCTTTGCTAAGCGCCTCAAGACGATGGTAGATGTTGTCTAAAGTGACAACTGTGTTCTCGACAATACCCTCCGAATATAATTCACCATTATCATATGCCAGCCTTGCAACCATGTTCTTTTCAATTACTGTCGTCAAGCGTACTACTTTTGGCTGCTCCTTTTCCTCATCTACCTGGGGGTAGCAGCCAGAATACGTCAGTACCATAGTAAATTCGCCGACTGGAACAGGAAATCGAAAGCCACTATCAACAATGAAAGGCGGCTCTTCCCCAAATGGGTAGATAGTCTCACGTAGGTATGGTTCATTATTGATCGACACGCTCAAAGAGCAATAGGGCGCGACCAAGGTAAAATCATCCTTCTTTGGGTCACGTGGCACACCCGGAATAGCCGCGTCTTCGAAGGACAATTCAATCCACCCGTGATCTCTGGATAATATGTACTCCTCCCTTGACCGAGATACAGCGGCAGAGCAACTGGCCGTCCCCAGCGAAAGCGTGACGAGAATGATTAAGAATAAATGTCGCAATTCATACCTCCATCTTCTTTGTGACACTTAACAAGTAGTAACCGTA
>Ga0156789_1092_pt16 | contig 15979 bp, 17 predicted proteins | sample RifOxyD3_FD_110738 | JGI IMG/M metagenome (GOLD analysis project Ga0156789, IMG submission 110738) | Deltaproteobacteria bacterium RIFOXYD12_FULL_57_12 | reverse complement strand
CTTTGCGGACCGCGGGGCTGACATCATTTTTCTTGAGGCCCTGACCTCGGAGGCTGAGATGCTTGCCTTTTGCAGCGAGATCCCGGGCCATAAAATGGCCAACCTGGTGGAGCAGGGCCGAACGCCGCTTCTGCCGCCGGCCCGGCTTACGGAAATCGGCTATAAGATCGCCGCCTACCCCATTACCCTGCTCAGCGCCGCGGTGCACGCCATGATCGAGGCCCTGGCTGCCCTAAAGGATGGTCAGCCGCCGGCTCGGCTGATGCCTTTTGCGGCGTTGCAAGAGATCCTTGGTTTTGCCGACTATTTTGCCGAGGAACAGCGCTATCACTGTCCGGGAAACGTTACGGACAAGGATTCGGACCGTGGCCAGGGATGAACTTTTCCGCAGCGACGCCTGGGAGGCCGAGGCCGGCGGTTTTCGATTCAATGAGCCGGTCGCTGAGGTCTTTGACGACATGCTGTATCGCTCGGTGCCCTTTTACCGGCAGGTGATCGTCATGACGGCCCGGCTTCTGGAGAGCGTTCTCCTGCCCGGCGACCGGGTTTATGACCTGGGCTGTGCAACCGGCACCACCCTGCTGGAGTTGAACCGGCAGCTTGCTGGTCTCGCCGGTCTTAAGTTCGTCGGCCTGGACAATTCGCCCGCCATGATTGCCAAGGCGGTGCGCAAGGCCGGCCAGTATGCCAACACCGACCGCCTGCGTTTTGAGGAGCAGGACATCATCGGCGCGGAAATTGAGGGGGCCGGGGCGGTGATTCTCAACTATACCCTGCAGTTTCTGCGACCGGAAATCCGGCCAGACACCGTTCGAAAAATCCATAGCGGGTTACGGCCCGGCGGTGTTTTGATCATGAGCGAAAAGGTGCGAGCCTCCTCGCCGTTGCTCGATGAGCGCTTCGTGGCTTTGCACCATGATTTTAAACGGGAGCAGGGCTATTCGGAGCTTGAGATCGCCAAAAAACGCGAGGCTCTGGAGAACGTGCTCATTCCGCTTTCCATCGCCCGGAACCGGACCATGCTGGAAGAAGCCGGTTTCGTTGACGTGGAGACTTTTTTTCAGTGGTTCAACTTTGTTTCGTTTGTGGCGGTTAAAGGGAACTGCTCAGGTGGATAGTCTGTAGCTGTTTAGTCTATTAGTGATGGGAGATTACAAGATGAAGGTCTGCTTTGGCCCCGCGGGTGCGGTCATTTTTTACCTAACAGTCTAAGCAGCCCGAGTAGTTGCCAATAGTTTTGGAAAATTAACGCATTACGGAAATTACGCGGAGCGGAGGTGGCGTCCTCATCTATCTTCTTGACATTGCGCCTTGTTTGCATGTACATTTGGATAGTGTCGGTATCTGTAGTTAGGACTTCGTGATGAGGAACCACCATGGCTGGCCAGGCACCATTGAGTAGTGTGCGGCAGCAGCACAACGCCCCTGAGAAAATGGAGCGCGTTCCTGTTGATCGAAGGCGCATGGATGATCGTCGCCAGCATTACAGCCTCGACTATTTTGATCGAGGCGGTCAGGAAAGAAGACGAAATGCGCAGAACCGGCGGCAGGTCCGCGAGGAACAGCGCCAGGGCTGGATACGGGTCAGCGAATGGACTTCCTGTTATATCGGGTCCGGTAACATGTGTCTGGCCGCCAACACCTGATTGTCGCCCCATTGTTACGCAGCATCCCCGTTTTGACTCCTTTGTCTTCCCGTTTTGAACTTTTCCGTAATCCCCGTTTCGGTCGTCCTGTCTGAATACAATGTCCTACCTCGACTCCTTGCCAGGTGCTAACCGGCTGGCCATTCGCCGTCTGCTCGTCGACCAGAACCTGTTTGCCTCCGGGAAAAAGGGGGTGGAGCGCTTTCGCCAGCCGTTTGAATCGGTGCAGCATCTGCGGGCCGGGTTCCTGAATCTGGACGGAGATGTGGTCCGGATCGGCAGGGCTGAGGAACTTTCGGCCGTGGATCACGACCTGGTCTTTCGGGCGCTGCGCTCCTTTATGCCGTGGCGTAAGGGGCCGTTTAGCGTTTTCGGCATCGATATTGATGCGGAATGGCGCAGTGAATGGAAATGGAGCCGGGTGCAGCCGCTGCTCCCGGACCTGCAGGGCAAGGTGGTGGCGGATATCGGCTGCAACAATGGCTATTACATGTTTCGGATGGCTGGCCAGCGGCCGCGACTGGTACTCGGTTTTGAGCCGTTTCTCCAGCATTATTTCACCTTCCAGACCCTGAATGGTTTTGCGGGGCTCGACAATCTGCTGGTCGAGCCTCTGGGGGTGGAACATGTCGGTCTCTTTCGGGAATGCTTTGACGTGGTTTTTCTGATGGGGATTCTCTACCACCGGGCCGCGCCTATTGACGTGCTCAGGGATGTGTTGCGCGCCCTGCAACCGGGCGGCACCTTGATCGTCGAATCGCAGGGTATCCCGGGTACTGAACCGGTTGCTCTTTTTCCAGCCGGCCGCTACGCGAAGGTGCCGGGCACCTATTTCGTGCCCACTGCTGCCTGTCTGGTCAACTGGCTGGTCCGGGCCGGTTTCGTCGATGTGCAGTTGTTTGATGTACACCCGATGTCCAGCGCCGAACAGCGGCGGACCGCCTGGATGGAGTTTGAGTCTTACGCGGATTTTGTCGATCCGGTTGATCCGACAAAAACAGTTGAAGGGTATCCGGCTCCGATCCGCATAGTTGTCCGGGCGCGGAAGGGGTAGATGAAAACAGAAGCCAGAATTCAGAAGTCAGAATTCAGAATGATAAAACCGGCAACGACTTATGAGTCGTTTGCCCGCCAGCAGGAGACGAGATCATGACAGCAGCAAAAAAAGGGGATACGGTGCGGGTGCATTACACAGGAAAATTGGCGGACGGCACGGTCTTTGATTCATCGGCCGGCCGTGCGCCATTAGTTTTTAAGCTGGGCAGCGGCAAGGTCATCAAGGGCTTTGATGAGGCGATCAGCGGCATGGTGCCCGGCGCGGCGAAAACCGTGGAGATCCCGGCGGCCAAGGCCTACGGTCCTCGACATGAGGAGATGGTCGTGCAGCTCGACCGCCGGCAGTTTCCGGCCGATGTCGAGCCGGAGATCGGCCAGCGGTTCGAGATGCAGCAACCGGGCGGCCAGCAGATTGTTGTCATGGTGACGGCAGTTTCCGAGTCCGAAGTCACCCTCGATGCCAACCCGCCGCTGGCTGGCAAGGATTTGATCTTTGATCTCGAACTGGTGGGGATCGGCTGAACCGAAGGTCTATAAGTCGTTGACTTAAGCGAATTTTGTATTTTTGAACCGCAGAATATCGAACGCCGCTCCCGCCGTCCCTGGCTCCCGCGGCATTAGTCCATCCCTGGACGTTAAGGAATGTCGAATGTCGAAGTTTACTAACTTCATCATTCTGCGGTTTCTTGTTTACCCTGCAAGGGGGGGGTATAAACTTTATTCGATATTCGCTGTTTAGATCGCTATAGCTTATTTCTTTAAGTCAACAGCATTGCTACGCCGGTCGGCTCTTCCAGCGGCGGTGCATCCACAGATACTGTTCCGGGTGCTGGCGGATGATCTCTTCCATGATTGTGGTATAGCGCTGGGTGAGCGATTCGACCGTGTCGTCGGCCTTGATCTCTACCTCCCGGGTGATGCTGCAATAGCGGCCCGGTTTGGTGCGGACCAGCATGATCACGAAGAGCGGTGTTTTATATTTCAGGGCGAGCTGGGCCGCACCGGGCGGCGTCGAGGCCGGGCGACCGAAGAAATTCACAAATGCGCCGGACTCGCCGGCATCCTGGTCTGAGACCAGGCCGATCACCTTGCCATCCTTTAGAGCGCGGATCATCTGCTTCACCGAGGCGTCTGTGGTGGTCACCACCTGCATGCCGGCGGCGATACGACCCCGATTGATCATTGCATCCACATAACGGTTTGACTGGTGCGCGGCAATCACCGTGAAGGGGATGCCTGCCCCGGCCAGGGCCGCGCCGGCCATTTCCCAGCTGCCGAAGTGGCCGGTGACCATCACCACTCCCCGTCCCTCTCCGGTGTATCTTCTGACCGGTTCGATATCCGGCAGTTCCACCATGCGGCTGATCCGTGCCGTAAGCTTTGAGAAAATCAGCAGTTCAATGAAGGTCATGCCGATCTGGATGTATGACTCCCGGCAGATTTTTTCCAAAGCCCGGGGCGGCTGCTCCTTGCCCAAGGCGAGGAAGAGGTTGGTAATTGCCGTCTGCCGCCGAAGCCGCAGAAGATGGTAGCCAAACAGGCTAAGACCCCTGGCCAGGAAGTAGACCAAGGCAAGCGGCAGCAGGCCGAGGATGGCGGCAATGCCTCTCAGGAGGGCGTATTCGAGCAGATGCAGGAACGGTTTGGTTGAACGAGGCATGGGGGCAGGTGGGGCTGCGGTTCAATGCCTTTGATTTTAAAAAAGAATCTTTGGCAACCGAACAGCGAATATCGAATATCGAACAAGGAACCGCAGAATGATGAAGAGTAGTTAAACTTCGACATTCGACATTCCTTGTTCGATATTCAGCGGTTCAAAAAAAATACAAACACCTCGCTTAAGTAAACGGCATTACGGCTCTGTCTTTCTTGGCCGTGATGCGGCAAAAAAAAAACAATCCCCTGCAGGTTGCCCTGCAGGGGATTGACGTTCGTTACAACGTGTTACTGATGAAGTTCGATTAACAGATTAGAACTTCATGGTCAGGCTGTTGGTGACCAGGGTAACATTGTTCGGATCCATAGTCGTCGTGCCAAACTTCGCGAAGTCACCCACTGCCCAGTAGCCGAGGTGCAGGTCATAGGTCAGATTGTCGAGCAGTTTGTAGGAAGCGCCCAGATTATACTCCCAGCCGAACTCGTCATCCTGGAGAGGTCCCATTGTGCTGACATCATCAGCATAGCCGGTGCCGACTGCGGCATGCAGGCTCAGTTTCGGGCTAACAGCAAAGTCGGCAAACACGCCGAATGCCTGCACGCCCACGCCCAGCGAGCCTACCGCGGAGGTGACACCATAGCCGTTCAGAACGCCCATGTTGCGGCCGGTCATGATGTACAGCGGTTCCCAGTCATTACCGGTGCCGGCCGTGGTGCTCATGCCGTTCTGGTTTTCAGTCGGGTCGTTGGCATCCTGGCCGGTGGCCATAAAGTAAACGCCACCGATGGTAAGCGCGTCAACCGGCTTGACCATGGCAAGAACCATACCGGCCCAGGCGTCTTTATCCCTTTTCTGGCCGATTGCGGGGCCGGTGGCGATTGTCTGGCCGGATTCGCCAAACAGGTACTGCCACTCGGTGGACAGAGTCACCGGGCCAACAGCGACATCGGCGTTGAACCAGATGTTATCCTGCTGAGAGGAATCAGGGGTGGTTAACCCGCCGGACGGGGCACCGGTCCGGACCATGTAATAGGCCAGGTCGAATTTACCGATATCAGCGGCCTTGTAGCCCACGCCCAGGTAGTAGGCGTCGGTATCCTGGTCGGACTTTCCGTTATTGCCCACAATGCCATCATTCGCTTCAGTGGTTTTCTGGGTGAAGACCAGGAGGCTGAAGGGATCAGCCACAAAGGACGGCCACCACATAAACCGATTGGCAGAGCCGCTGCTGTTCAGATAGGGGCCGCCCCAGGCGCCGCCCTCGGTCTTGCCCATCCGGAATTTACCGACCGCCGACAGGTACTCCATGTAGATTTTATTGGCGGTAACAGAGTGAGAGCCAGCGGCGTCATAGCCCCACACGCCAGAGGTGTTACCATCCGTGGGGGAGGTGGACACCAGGCGGATATCGGCCAACATGCTGATATTGTCATTGACCTTCAGGACCGGGTACATCCGGAAATCGTGCTGCCACCAGGAGCTGGACACGCCGTCGTCAGTCGGATCCGTTATATCCTGGCTAAGCTGCACACCGCCGCCAGCGGCGCCCTCATTAAGGGCCTTGCCTTCAAGCTTGTAGTACCCGGTCACGGTCAGGTCCAAGGCCGAGGCGGTGGCGGCAACACCGGCCACCAGGCCGAACACTGCTACTGCTGATAATATTTTCTTCATCTCTTAACTCTCCTTGTTCTCTTTGGTTGAATTTTCTTGTACGTCCCCCATCTACTAACTACCTTACAGCCTTCTGCTTTTTCCTAAGCTGTCACCTCCTTTCCGGCATGGTGGCCAGTCGGCAGGCCCGGCAATTCGGAGCGGCTGGCCAGCTGGCCGTTCGGAAACAGTTTAAGAAGCGTTGATATTTCTACCAATTGCCCAGTGGGGTTGTCAAGTTTTTTTTACTATTCCGCAAGATTGTCAAATTTTTTTTACTGGCCTGCGGTGGTGTCCAGGCTATACATCAGGACCGTGCTCTGGCCGCCTCCGGACAGAACGCTCTCCAGCTCGCCGCCCAGCACGACCCCGACAAACAGTTCCGCCTTAGCGGGGTTGGCAGGATCGGGCACCACCTGGTAGTCGACGATATAGCCGTCGATCTTTCTGGTACGCCATATTTCCTCAAGGCTGATGCCGTTCCAGGCCAGCCCGTGGATCTCGCCGCTTGGGTAGCTCTTCATATTTTTGAAAACCCGGGAGGCGGAGGAAAGATTCTTGTTGAGGATAACGCTGGCACTCCCCTCGGCGGGTTTGGCCGGCACGATGATCCGGCCGGGGATGTATGTCCGCTCTTTTGACTTGCTGTCCGCGGTGATACTGGTGCTCCGACCGTCCATGATCGCCTCGCCGATATAGCGCTTGGTGCCGCCGAAATATTCGTCGCTCTTCCAGAGGCCGCGGCCGTCGGGCCGCATGACCTGCAGCCGGTCGCTCTGGTCAAGGGCAACGATTTCTGCCTGGCCGTCCTTGTCGATGTCGGCGTAGGAGAAATCAAAAAGGTTGACCTTGGCGGGAATCTGCAGCTTCTGGATGATGTGGGGTTCCGCCTCGGGCTTGATTTCGTATATGCCGGGCTTGATCGGCGCGGTAATATCGGCCTGCTGGCCGGCCAGGATCGTTGTGCCGTCTCCCTGGGTCAGGGTTTTGATATACCAGGGCGCCTTGTCGAACAGATATGCGAACTCCTTGCCGTTCCATTCCAGGGCAAAGGAGTCGGGCTTTTTCGTGTCGGCGGCGCTGACGTAGATCTCGGCCCGGCCGTTGTTGTTCAGATCGGCGACACTTACCGCATGGATGGAATAGGATACACCCCTGACCGGAATCTGGCCGATCTGTCGGAACTGGTTGTTGGTGCGCTGGTAGATGGTTACCTTGGTCTTGTCGGCCAGAACCACGTCGATTGTGCCGTCGCCGTCCACGTCACCCACATCCATGGCCTGCATTTCCATGTTAAAGTTCTGGCTCTTGGTAAAGCCCATGGCGCCGGTGATGCCGGTGGGTCGGATAAAGGGCGACTTGGGGCCGTAGGTGCCGCCGGCCGAGGGATAGAGAAAGGCGCGGTCCGGATGGGCGGTCTGGTAGGCGGCGGATTCCTGGGGCGCGGGGCCGGCAGGGGCAGGGGCCATGCTGCCCGGCCGGGTCTTGCCAAAGACCTTTTCGCTGATCTCCCAGGCCATCTGGTTGATGGCCACGAGTACATCGTCTTCCTTGGGGGCGGTGGCATAGAAGGTCTGGGCCGCCTCGGCCGGTTTGGCCATGGCCAGGACCTTGGCATCCAGGCTGACGCTGCCGCCGATGGCCGTCATGCTGCCGCTCACCAGGTAGTCCGCCCCCAGTTTCATGCCCAGATCCTGAAGGGCGGCCGGGGAGGTGAGTCGCGCCTCGCCGCCGGTTTCAACCAGGGTCTTGGCAACCAGGTCGTTGCTGATGATTGCGGCTCCTGTATTGGCGGCCAGCCGGGTGGCCAGCATATCCCGGATGCCGTTTTTCAGGTAATCCATGCTGGTGGCCGCATTGACCGCAAAGGGCAGCAGCGCGACCTTAACCGGCGCAACGGCCTTCTGGCTCGGTTCGGCCAGGAGGGCAGCCGGCTGGCAGAGTAAGAGGAGCAGCGCGAGGCAGCCGCAGAAATAAACAAACCTGGTTGAATGTCTGAGCATTGTAGTTTCCTGTTTTATTCTGAATTCTGAATTCTGACTCCTGAATACTTACAAAATACCCGGAAAGTACCCTGATGATCAGCGGGTGGCAAGTGTTTTTTGGTTTTTGCCGGGGGGGGCTGTTAGCGTCGGAGCCGGTTTCTGATCTGCTGCAGATCTTCCCAGCTTGCTTTTTTCAGTTCGGGGTTTTTGAGCAGCAGGCCGGGATGAAAGGTGGGCATGATCGGGATTTTCACGCCGCTGCCGGTCGTGTAGTCCTGAAACCGGCCGCGCAGATAGACGAGAGCCTTGTCGGTTCCGAGCAGGGTCTGGGCGGACAGCGGCCCCATGGCGCAGATGAGGCGTGGGGCAACGGCGTCAATCTGGCGTCGTAGAAAAGGTAGGCAGGGGCCGATCTCCCCGGCGCCGAACGGGCTTGTTTCCTGAAGGGTCGGCATGCATTTAATCAGCGTGGTACTATAGATCAGTTCCCGGTTCAGCTGGATAGCGGCCAGCATGCGGGTCAGCAACTCGTCGGCCGCATCGCTGCCTGACGCGGCCGGCTGGTCATCTGCCGGGTTGGGGCGGTCGCAGACAATCATGAGTTCGGCATCCGGTCGGCCGGCGCCGAACACGATGCCGCGGCGTTTTTCATGCAGTCGGCAGCGGCGGCAGTCGCCCAGGTCCTCGCGTATTGCCTGGAGCAGGGTAGCCGCCGGCGGTTTATTCGTTGCCGCGCCCTGGGCTGTCTGGCCGGTCGCCGGGCGGGGGGGCCGGACCTGGCCGGCCAGAAAACCGGCAAGGGCTGGTGTGCGGGGCAAGGCGGTGACGCCCAGGGCCTGCTGATAGGACAATAGCCGGCGGATCTGGCCGAGCAGTTCTCCGGTGTATGCCGTGTTGCTCAATTTTTCTTATCCTTTGAATCGAACTGATAGATCATCTCGTTCTTCCGGATGAGGCCGAATTGTTTCCTGGCCACCTCTTCAAGCATGACCGGGTCTTTTTGTATCTTGTCGATTTCCGCCCGCAGTTCGGCGTTCTCTTTCTCCAGCCGGCTGATATCCGTCCGGATTTCGTCTAGATTTTTTTGGATGCGGTGGTAATGTACGGTGCTGTTGGTCGGGGCGAAAACGACCCACCAGAGAAGGGCCAGGCCCAGGGCCGTGGCCAAGGCGATCAGGGCGCGTCGCTGCATTTGGGGGAGATTTTCGAGCATGATTTCCGGTTCTGTCGTGGGGTTGGGCTGGAACTGGTGCCGTATCCTGTAGATTCTGCGGTTCAAAATCAGAAAATCTCTTAAGTCAACGGCGTTGGGGTATAAACGTAGCATAGAAAACAGCCTCGTGTAAACAAGATGATCCTCGAACAACTTCAGCCCCCTGTCTATCTGGTCAGTGCCTGTCTGTTTGGCTTCCGGACGCGTTACGACGGCAGGGTCGTGGAAAGTGGTGCCTGCCGGCAGGCGGTGGGGGCTGGCATCTGGATTCCCTTCTGCCCTGAGCAGCTTGGCGGGCTTGCCACCCCGCGGCCGGCCGCTGATCTGCACAGCGGCGACGGCATGGCGGTCCTGGATGGGCGGGCGCAGGTGGTCACCAGGGCCGGCAAGGATGTCACCGAGTTTTTTCTGGCGGGCGCCCGCCAGGTTCTGCAACTGGCCAGTTCGCAGCCGATCTCGGCCGTGTTTTTGAAGGCGCGCAGCCCCTCCTGTGGACTTACGCCCCTGCTCGGCGTGACCGCGGCCCTGCTGGCCCGGCACGGGTTTGTGCTGAGGGAATTTTAAGGGAAGATTATTAGAAGGGCAGGTTATTAGACTGTAGACTATTAGTCTGTAGGGAAAGAAAAAAATGTTTTCTATCGCGCATGATATTGTGAAACGGTGCGCTTGGTTTTCCCTAACAGTCTATCAGTCTAATAGCCTACAGCCTGTTGTTCATATCCTTAAGATTCTTAACAGGAGAATCCCCAGTTCGTATAAAAGATAGAGCGGCACCCCCATGAGCATCATGTTCATGACATCCGGCGTGGGGGTGAGCACTGCAGCCAGGATGCTGATCGCCAGCACGGCATAGCGTCGGTACTGCTCGAAAAGCTGCCGTCGGCACAGGCCGGTCCAGGCGGTGAAGACCATAATGACCGGCAGTTCAAAGACAAGCCCGAAGGCCAGGATGAATAATGCCACGAAGGTGACGAACCGGTCGACCGAGATGAGCGGCTTGAGCTGGGTCGTCTGGTAACCCAGAAGAAAATTGATGCCGAAAGGCAGGGTGATAAAGTAGCAGAAGCCGGCGCCTGCGTAAAACAGCAGACAGGTGGCAAGAACAAACCAGTTGATGGCGCCGTTCCGCAGGCCGAAGGGCTTGCCGATTGTTCTCCACAGAAAGAGGAGAATGGCGGGCATGAGGATAAACAGTGCTCCGAAGAAGGCGAGTTTGACGTGCGCCAGAAAAGGTTCGGCTACCGTAAAAAAGGCCAGGTGTTGGTGAAAGGCTGCCTGGATGATCCCGAGCATGGCAGGGGCGGCCAGGTAGAAGCCGGCGGTGGTGCAGAGGATCGCCCCGCCCAGGAGAAGCAGGGATTTTCTGGCCGCGTTGAACGCTACCAGAAGGCGATTGAGGAAATTCGGCTGGAGTGCTTCCATCTGGCAGGCCGTGGTGGAGGGTAGATCGGTCGTTGTTGTTGCCTCTGACATTCTTGGCCTTGAAAAAAAAGACATTTGCGGCCGGATGTCAAATGGTTTGTGCGTGCGCCGGGGACGGCGGATCGTGGCAAGCGGCTTTAAGTCGGCCATGGCGCAGTCTCCTCTTGCCGGCAATAAATAATTGACGGATTTTTCTTTTCGTTATTAAGTTGTTGGCTTTTACGGTCAGGGATTAAGTAACTGCGCAGGTGGATAGTCTGTAGGTGTTTAGCCTATTAGCAACTGAAAAATGCCAGGGATTGTACGCGTTGTATCTTTAATTCGCAATCGTTGTTGCTAACAGGCTACTGTCTAACAGTCTAAACAATCTGAGTAGTTATTCACTCATGGAGGATAAGGACTAGCTATGCTTGAATTACGATTCATCCGGGAGAATCTGTCTCTGGTAAAGGAGAAAATTCAGCGGCGGGGCATGGCCAATTCCCGTATCGAGGATTTTGAGGCAATTGACCGCGAACGCCTGGAGATTCTTGCCGAGACGGAAGGGCTGCGCAACCGGCGCAACACGGTTTCTGCCGAGATTGCCGAACTGAAAAAAGCCGGCCGGGATGCCGAGGGGCTGATTCTGGAGATGCGGGAGGCAGGCAGCCGGATCAAGGAGTTGGAAAAGCGGCTCGTCACCATCGAAGAGGCCCTGAAGGACATTGTGATGGGCATCCCCAACCTTTGCCATGATTCCGTGCCGCTCGGCCGGGATGACAGCGATAATGTCGAGATCAAGCGCTGGGGCGCTATTCCGGAGTTTGCTGCGCCCCCGAAAGCGCACTGGGAGATCGGCGAAGGGCTTGATATTATTGACTTTGAGCGGGCCGGCAAGATTTCCGGCGCCCGGTTCGCCCTGCTCAAGGGCTTTGGCTCCCGCCTGGAGCGGGCTCTGATTAATTTCATGCTCGATCTGCATACCCAGAGACACGGGTATCAGGAGGTGCTGCCGCCATTCTTGGTGAATTCCGCCTCCATGACCGCCACCGGCCAATTGCCGAAATTCGAGGCGGATCTTTTCCGAGCCCAGGGCTGGGACCTCTATCTGATCCCGACGGCCGAGGTGCCGGTCACCAACATCCACCGGGATGAAACCATGGCCGCGGCCGATCTGCCCCGCAAATATGTGGCCTATACCCCTTGCTTCCGGTCAGAGGCTGGTTCCTATGGTAAGGATACCAGGGGGCTGATCCGCCAGCACCAGTTCGACAAGGTGGAGTTGGTTAAATTCGCCACGCCAGCGACCTCGGACGCTGAACTGGAAAGTCTGCTGGCCGATGCCGAGGAGGTGCTGCAGCTTCTTGCCCTGCCCTATCGGGTGGTGGTGCTCTGCAGCGGCGATCTGGGTTTTTCGGCAACCAAGACCTATGATATCGAGGTCTGGATGCCGGCCCAGAACAAATACCGGGAAATTTCCTCTTGCAGCAATTTTGCCGATTTCCAGGCGCGGCGCGGCGGGATCCGCTACCGGCCCGAGGGCAAGAAGAAGAGTGAACTGGTCCATACCCTGAACGGCAGCGGTCTGGCGGTTGGCCGCACCCTGGCTGCCATCCTGGAGAATTACCAGCAGGCCGACGGCACGGTCAGGCTGCCGGAGGTGCTGGCGCCCTATTTTGAGAACCGCTTCGGCAAATAGATGATGGTCATTGCGGTCCGCCATGCCGTTGCGTTAGTACCTTGAAATAATATTCTGCTCGTTTTTGGCAGAAATTATTTCGTGAAGGTACTTATCCCGTTTATCGGGGTTAGGGGAAAGTTGTATTTTGGGACCGCAGAATATCGAACAAGGAATGTCGAATGTCGAAGTTTAACTACTTCATCATTCTGCGGTTTCTTGTTTACCCCGCAAGGGGGGTATAAACTTTATTCGACATTCGCTGTTCAGTCATCAAAGATTATTTCTTTAAGCCAACGGCATTGGGGCGGGCTTAATCCCTCTGCTGCAGCGCCAACTCCAGCAGCCGGTCCAGGAGGTCGGAGAAGGAGAGGCCGGCGGCGGCCGCCGCCTGGGGTAGCAGGCTGGTCGGGGTCATGCCGGGGATGGTGTTGGTTTCGAGTATATGGATGACGCCGTGTGCGTCGATGATCATATCGGTGCGGCTGTAGCCCCGCAGTTGTAGCGCTCGATGGGCAAGAATGGCGCACTGCTGGGCCTGGGCGGTCAGTTCCGCGTCGAGTTCGGCCGGGCAGATTTCCCGGGTGGCGCCCGGCTGGTACTTGGCTTCGTAGTCGAAAAAGGCGTATTTGTCGCCTGGGATGATTTCGACGATGGGCAGGGCGGTAAGTTTGTTATTGCCCAGGACGCCGCCGGTGATTTCCCTGCCGCTGATATACTGTTCGACCATGACCTCCCGGTCAAAGGCCAGGGCCTGTTCGATGCCGTTGGTAAGTTCTTGCTCGGTGCGGGCGATGCTCATGCCGACACTGGAGCCCTGCCGGACCGGCTTGATGATGAGCGGCAGGGGAATCTGGCCGGTTATCCCGCGGCTGTCCGTCTTGGCAGCCCGGTCGACCAGAAGCCATTCCGGCACGGTCAGACCGCTGTTCCGGTAGAGGATCTTGGCCAGGTTTTTGTTCATGGCGATGGCGCTGCCCAGGACATCCGAGCCCTGGTAGGGGATGTCGAGCAGTTCGAGAAAACCCTGGACCGTGCCGTCTTCGCCGAACGGGCCGTGCAGAAGAATGAATGCCGCGTCGAGCAAGTGGGCGTCGGCGGCCAGTTGTTGCAGGTCGGTGGCCGGATCGTAGCGGCGAATTGTGTACTTGGCCGGATCAAGGGCCCGGGCGACCTCGGCGGCGCCTTTGAGGGAAACCTCCCGCTCCGCTGATTTGCCGCCCGCGAGCAGGGCAATGGTGAGTTTTTTCTTTTGCACGGTTTGTGTCCTGTCTGGGTGAGATGGTTGCGCCTGGGTTGGCAAGTTCCCAGGGATGGAGTTGATCGATTTCTGGCGGAATGTAAACCTTTTTCCCGGAAGTCGCAAGCAAAGGCAAAAGCCATTTGGCACCTTTGTGACGCGCTCAAAATTGATGAGGTAGATTGCGGGGATTGTCAGCCGCGACAGGTGCAGGGTATGGACAGTCGGTTGCTCAGGAGTCTTCAGGAGATCGTCGGGCCCGGAAATCTGGCGACCGCGCCGGAGGAACTTCTTTGTTACGCCTATGATGCCTCGGGCATGAATTATCCGCCCGCCGCAGTTGTCTTTCCCGGTTCAACCGCCGAGGTCAGCGCTATCATGCGTCTGGCCACCGAGGCGCGGTTGCCGGTGATTCCACGCGGGGCCGGCAGCGGCGTGACCGGCGGCGCCTTGGCCGTGGCGGGTGGTTTGATACTGGTTATGAGCCGGTTTAACCGCATCCTGGAGATCGACCGGGAAAACCAGGTGGCGGTGGTGGAGCCCGGGGTGATCACCGGACAGTTCCAGGCGGCGGTAAGCAAGCTGGGGCTCTTTTATCCGCCAGACCCGGCCAGCCGGAATTTCTGTACTATCGGCGGCAATGTCGCCGAATGTGCCGGCGGGCCTAGTGCGGTCAAGTATGGGGTGACCAGGGATTATGTTCTGGGGCTTGAGGTGGTGCTGCCGGATGGCGCAATCATGCAGACTGGCGTCCGTACCGCCAAGGGTGTGGTGGGGTATGATCTGACCCGGCTGTTCGTGGGGTCGGAAGGGACACTTGGGGTGATCACCAAGATTATTGTCCGCCTCCTGGCCCTGCGTATTAAGAAGAATACCTTCCTGGTTCTGGCCGGCAGCCTGGCCAGGGCAACCGGCCTGGTTGCCAGGCTCCTGACCGCCGGTATCCTGCCCTGCACCCTGGAGTATATGGACCGGACTGCCTTGGGAGTGGTCGCCGGCCTGCTGCCGGAGCCTTTCCCCGCCGGGGTGGAAGCCCTGCTCCTCATTGAGGTGGACGGCGACGAGCAGTCGGTTGCCGCGCAAAGCGACAGGCTCCGGCAGTTTCTGGCTGAACAGCCCGGCATCCTTGATATTCGGCAGGCTGCCACCCAGGCCGAGATCGATGCCCTGTGGGCGGCCCGGCGGGCCATCTCGCCGGCAACGTTTCAGTTAAAACCCCACAAGATCAGCGAGGATGTGGTGGTACCCCGGACCAAGATTCCTGATCTGGTTGACTTTACGGAAATCCTGGCCAGGGAGTTGGGCTTGACCATCCTTACCTTTGGCCACGCCGGAGACGGCAATATCCATGTCAATATCATGCTGAACCGCGAGGACCCGCAGGAGCTGGCAAGGGCCGAGATGGCGAAGAAACGGTTGTTTGAGCATGTGTTGCAACTGGCCGGCACCATTTCCGGCGAGCACGGCATTGGTCTCACCAAGGCGGCCTATCTGCCGCTCGAACTGCAGGAGACTAATATCAGGATCATGCGGGGGCTGAAAAACCTTTTCGATCCCCATGACATCATGAATCCCGGCAAGATATTTCCTGCGGTTGATCCGTTGGCCTAGTGACCTGTCACGAATCAACAGCCGTATCTTGCTCGTTCTTTGGCGCCCCTGCTGCGTCGCGGCTTCAGTTACATAGCGCTGCTATGCGCCTTCAGCCGCTCCTTGCCGGGACGCCAAATTACTTCGCAAGCTTTTACGACACTTTATTCGTGACAGGTCACTAGACCCCGGCCGCTGAAAAAAACATTGACATAAAGTGATCATGTATTTATAAATACCCTTTTTTGTCGATGGAATGTCATCGCTGGCCCCTTGCGGCTCGCTGTTATCCCAGAATACAGAGATTGTTGTTGATTGTGTTGGAAAATCATTGAACAGGAAACGGAGAAAACATGATTGAAGTAGAGGTTCGCGGCGACATTGAATACGCTATTCGTCAGTTGAAGAAGAAGCTGCAGATGGACGGCATAAAAAGAGAATTGAAGCGACGGGAGTTCTATGAGAAGCCGAGTGAGCGGCGTCGCCGGAAGCAGGCCGAAGCCAAACGTAAACTCCGCAAGATACGATTCCGGCAGTCAGATTAGCCGAAGTTTTTTTGCCGATTCGCCGCCCTCGTGGCCTGGCTGCATGGCTGGCGCACATGCTGCGACAGAGCGTCCGGGGCTGATTGATTAATTCCCGGCACTGGTCCGGTCGTGCCGGGTAGAGTGAGGTCTCCTTTATGACCAGCGGGCAGGGTCGGGCCGGCAGGCCATCGGGAAAGCGAAAAGCGGCAACAGCTGTCCGGCCGGTCGGTCATGACCGGCCTTTTTTGTACTACCAGGACATATTCCTGCACTATCTCGCCGCCGAGAAAAGGCTGGCGAAGAACACCATCGTTTCCTATCAGTACGATCTCAAGA
>Ga0156789_1123_pt1 | contig 16259 bp, 21 predicted proteins | sample RifOxyD3_FD_110738 | JGI IMG/M metagenome (GOLD analysis project Ga0156789, IMG submission 110738) | Deltaproteobacteria bacterium RIFOXYD12_FULL_57_12 | reverse complement strand
GCTCGATTCCTCTACCCATGACATGATGTAGAGTACCCGGGGCATCCATTCGTGGCTTTCTAGGCATGAACTCGATAATAAGCCATACCACGAAAAGAAACAAGTTGTTTTAGAACCAGCGTCCCCCTTAGCACAGCGTCCCCCTTAGCACAAGTTGTTTTAGAACCAGCGTCCCCCTTAGTAGAACCAGCGTCCCCCTTAGCAGCGTCCTTAGCCTTAGCGTCCCCCTTAGCCTTACAGCGTCCCCCTTAGCTCCCTTGCGTCGTCGCGACTCCATTCATCAACGACGATTCGATATGCGACGACGTAGAACCCGACTCTGTCATCGCCCTTCCAAGTAACTTGTCACCTGCGAGCGCTGGCTTGATTTCCCATGCGATGCATTACTCGCAGATCCATTTGTTCTCTTCGAATTTATCGACCCAGTCAAGCACCTCGTAATGCCATTTCAAAAGAACAAACCCGAAGAAAAATTCTCCGAATCCGTAATCTTGCATAAGCGCCTCCTCAATGTCTTTGCGCAGTGCAGCCTTGTCGAACTGTTTGCCGCATGCAGTATTGCGTATTGTTAAGGCCGACATAAGTGCGCCGGTGCGGTGCGATCCTCTCATGCAGTGAATGTACATCTTGGTTCCCGACGATGTATCTTTGATAAGTCGGTCGAACGCCCTCCTGAACATAGGGTTGTCGGAAAAAGTGGCAAAAGGCGACGCAAGAATTTTGTATTGCACACAATTCATTCCGTAGTCGGAGCAGGAGATTACATCATCATGATGCAGCGCCTGCAAACTCATCAGGGTCTTTACACCCAGCTGCGAGAGGAACTTGTAATCTTCGCTGCCTCGGAGATAGGGGCCTATGAAGACCAAGCCTTCAGGCGCCATGCCGGCCTTTTCACTCCAAAGCGCCACCCCGAAATTTTTTATCCGAGTATTTATCCGCAATTGGTCCAACACCTCCTGTTTAGAAGGGATGGGATCCGGTGGCGTGGGTGGATTTGACGCTAAAAATTGAAGCCGTTCCAACGCGCTTGTGTCGCGAGCTGACCCGATATCCACCGCGAAAGCAGCTCCCGCGATGCACAGCACCACTGATAGTGTTGCAATCGATGAGACAAGACGTTTAATACCCCTAATATTATAGGTCATCATCCCTCACCTGTCTTCCGCAACATATCGCAGAATACTTTCGATCAATATTTCACGTGGAAACGCGTTATGGCCGACCAGGTGCCGCCAAAAAGGATGGCCAGAGCGGTTGAAAGCTGTGGCGACGGCCCAATGATCGCCGTTAAGATAACCAAGAAGCGTACTGCCTGGGATTACCGCATCCTGAATCAACACCTGGCCGTCATTACGCGGGTCAATCTGCGAGAGAACCGCGTGGAAGGGCTTTAATGCCGCAGCGGTCCGCTCTGGAGGCACGGATGCCGCCAATGAATAATATTTCACCGATTCCGGCAACCGGTGCTGACTGAGCCAGGCGAATTGCTCCTTCCGGCTCAGGCTGCGAACGCCTTCTCCATCCCCCGGCGGGCAATCACGATAAGGAGCCTCCTTCAACAGAGCCTCGTAGGTCCCCGCAAGTTTATCGGCAATGGGAGTGCCTGCTACAACTCCGGCAACACTCACGAGTGCGCGAAGATTTCGAGGCACTTTCGCGAATAGCGCCAGGGCATGCAGCGTATCCGTCACACCCTTCGAGTAGGCGAACACGACTATATCCCTGGTTGTGGCATTGGTCATCGCCTTCAGTTTTTCATAAACAAACCGTCCGTTGGCGGCCGTTGAAGACCGCCCTGGAGTCACGATCACTTCCAGATCATTATAGCCAAGTCTGCTCAAGTATGAATAGCCATCGGTTTCGGGTCGATAGCCCTCGAAATATAGTCCATCGCTGAACGGCAGCAAATGATCGGAAATGCATTCACCAAAAATCCCGGTGACAATCACCACTTTCATCACGTTCGGTGGACCGAGTGGGATCGGTCTGTGTGCATGTGCCGACGAAGGTTCAGCAAGATCTAAAAGGGTCTCGGAGCACGGCCTCCAGTCAGGATAAAGGTCTTTTCTGGCCTCAGTCACTGCACATAGGATCTCCCGGAATCGCTCGCGTCCATCGATGATGCTTTTAGCTCCTATCGGGGATAGAACCGCAGGCGGATCGCGATCACTATATTTGATAAGCGGTGCCGAGCAGCTGCTGAGCAAGCAAGCAATTGCGAAAAGTGCAACGCCCTGATAAATGCAGTGAAATATCCTCAAAATCAATACTCCCAATACCAAGTGCGATGATCTCCGGCATACAAGTAAGTAAACATCCTTAACTCAACTTTCGGAGTTCCAGCCGTGCGGCTAAAAATGAGCGCCCAGGCATAGACGATCAGCTTCTCTTCCCGGCAGAGATCGGCTAGCCGGGCGAGAAAGTCTTCCCGGTCTTTTTGATTCCGGAATATTTTTATCCGCTCGATTCCTCTACCCATGACATGATGTAGAGTACCCGGGGCATCCATTCGTGGCTTTCTAGGCATGAACTCGATAATAAGCCATACCGCAAAAAGAAACAAGTTGTTTTAGAACCAGCGTCCCCCTTAGCCACCCTTAGCCATTTTGCGTCGGCGCAGGACAGAAAGCATGGCTGTAATGGCATACTGGTCCGGGTTATCGAGTACTGCCTGGAAGGGGTGGAAGGCTCCGAACCTCTTTACCGGCTGATCACAACGATTCTTGATCACGATACAGCGCCGGCGGTGGAGCTGGCCGCCCTGTACCACGAACGATGGGAGATTGAAACAGCCTTCGGGGAACTGAAGACGCATTTGCGTGGGGAAAAAATCGTGTTGCGCAGCAAGACGCCGGACCTGGTGAGGCAAGAGTTTTATGGTTTGCTGTTGGCGCACTTTGCTATCCGTGGTCTTATGCATGAGGCTGCCTTGAAAATTGATGAAGATCCAGATCGGCTATCCTTTCTCCATGCCGTTCGAGTGGTACGCAGGAAACTCGCAAGTTTCGCAGCGTTTCCCCCCTCTGGACAGGAAAATTTTCCATGAAGCGATCCTTGCCGAAATCCTTGATGAACGGGTACCGCAACGCCGATCTCGATCTGTCCCGCGAGGAGTAAAACGCAAAATGAGCAACTATCCTCTCCGTCCACGGGAACGGAAAAAGACAGTCTATGTCCCGATCGTAGAACGCATACTCATAGTTAAGTGAACAGTATTGCCCTTAGCCCTGATCCCCGCCGAACCTTACGCATTGATGCGACTAGGTTACCGTTCTTTATTTTGCTGATAGGAGTTGAAGTCAATCGTGTCTTTGATTTCCGGCAACATTTGACGTATGTATTTAGTATCACTTTCTCGCATACCTGTGTGTGTAGGATCGGCAACTCGCATAAAAGCCATTCCAAGCATCAGGAGATCTCCTGGTGCTGCCCTTAAAAGTAAAGGAATCGGATGTGCGCCGATGGGTTGGGCATCTCTCAACTCTTCAACGTTCGTCAACCACTTGTTATAAGGCCCCCCAATGCTAAAACCAAATTGCTTGAATTTAGGCTCATCTTTGAAACTCAACAGTTGCTCGAGATAAATACAAAGCTGCTTTTTTAGTTTAGAAGTTGCAAGTTCAGTCTGCATCTTGCGTTCTGCTTGTGCTGCATCCGGCGCTACGCCAATTGTGAATTCTGTTTGTTGAGATACGGTTGTTCCGAATTCGTCCTTACTAACGAGATTGCCGGATAGGTTTTCGCCGTTCATTCCTATTATCTTTCTTGCCGCGACTGGTTGTACCGTCGGAATCGGCATTAAAACTTCAGCAACATATCGCCCGTCTTTGAGCCCACCTTTTGGGCCAAACAATTCTGAACTAAACGTGCCTTTGTCCGAAACAACACAACTCGATTGCCCCAAAAATCCATTGTTCATCTTTTCCTCGACACTCAACATCAACTCGGTTCCAAGTGGTAAATTAGTTTTCCCGTTGATATGGACGCGATTATCTGGCAACTTGGTTACGTTGATGGTCAGCGTTACATCGAAGCCAAAGACCGACGAGGGCGCTGTGAATGCTAAGAAGAAGGCAAACATTGCGATATAGCGTTTCATGGCGTAATTCTCCGTGGCAGAACGGCTTGTTCACCCGCCGGGAACACAATGCTGGCGGTGTTTTAACCACGTTCAACTCGATATGGCCTATGGAAAAAGGCCGCCCCGTGTTCCCGGTCGAGTGTGTAACAAATTGTTGGGCTTTTTCCCCTTATACATACTAAAAACTTGACGTACACCTCGGAAGTATCAAAAACCATTCAATTATTTAAGGTTAAGTTTGTTTTCAATCCCTTCAAGCTCTTTTTGAACGCCAGCGTGCAATCCATTTAGATACGCACCGTTAGTATCAACAGCTGACTCAACATCGTCCAACGAACTGAATTTTGTCACTTTGTTTCCATCCGCATCAGAGCCCCGAATATGATTACGAAGAATCGTGTTTGCGTTTGCTGCACTTTGTATATATTCTCTCCAACCCTTAATACACCCAAACAAAACCTTTAACGCCTCAACCTTTTTTTCTTCTTCTTTTCTTTTCCCAAATTCTTTTATCGCGATCACTATTGACACTATTGTGGGAATTAGCGAAACCCCAATCTGTATCCAACATTTTAGATTTTCAGTCATATATTCACCTCTATCATCTTGTGCCCAACGAATTAAGAGTTTTTGCGGCGCGTAGCAGTCGCCAAAACTCCTGTTGAACTTAACCGCGGGGTTGGCCGGTTTACTTGGAGTTTTATCGGCGGTTTTCCCGGATGTGTGTCGATAATAGGAGTAGAAAACAGGGAGGTCAAGCGATAAATAACGGGATATCCGGTGAATAGCATGGCTAGCTATCGGCCTTGCCGGCCTGAAAGAAAGACAGGGAAACAACGCCCTTAATATTTCAAGTTTTTTTGCGGTGTTGAAACCTTGCCCTGTGGCCGTCATACGACAAGACGATCCGCCTTTCCCTTTTAAACCTTCATTTATTCTCGCCCCTAACCAGCATTATTCCTGCTTCACGCACGGCAGTCAGTTTCTGTGATTGCAATAATTCTGTATGCCCAGCAAATAACGTTTCGTTGGCCGTGAATAGTTTTCCAGGTCGCACGTAACTTATACATCGCAGGCTGTGCCAATGGAAAAATCGGTATCCCGAAGCTCCATGGCGTATGAGTCGGCGTAGGGATTGCTGGTGATCTGACAAGCGATCCAGTCACCACGCCCAGCTTCAGCCAACAACAAGGCAGGACGTAATTTGTTTCGACTCAGATCGGAAAAGGGGAAAGGGAGAACGACTACTTGCCCGGCTGCAAATGTGCCCATGCCTCGTCCTCCTCGGTTTTGAGCCAATCTTCGGCCAACGCGGGTTCGGCAAGCAAGGCGGCTTCGTCGACAGACGGAGTTAGCAATGTTAATAATGCTCGTCCAGTCGGCAAGCTTGGCAGATCTTCCAGCGGGTGGATACGACCGCTGGCATCAATGTCTACTTCGATAGTTCGCAGCATGATTCGTCCCCATTTGTTTCCCGGCCTATTCCATGTGCAATCTCGGCAACGGAACGACCTGATACATCAGTCAGTGATGAAAAAACGATAGCCAGAGCGTTCTTGGAAGTCAATCTCTTTCCGGCCGGTGGCTCAGATACAGAAACTCCTGTTGGGCGTAAATTGCGGCGGGCTGTCAGGCGGCAGGGTGGTGAGTTTTTCCACGAGATGGTCGGGAAAATAGCTTTCTTTGGCCTGACGGAGGCCGGGGATGCCGAGGTCCTGCTCGCGGTTGACGTATTCGAAGCCGGCCAGGCCGTGGCGGGCGAACCAGTTGGTGATCAACTGGCCGAGCCCCGGGATATCCGGCATGGCCTTTTCAAAGTGCCAGACCGCGGTGCCCGGCCGCAGGGGTTCGGCGATGGCAAAGGCCCGCAGCATGCCGTCCACCCGGATGGCGCCGCCGATTAACGAGAACTCCCGAAAAAGGGTGAACGCTTCCCCGATGGCCGTGAATTCATGGCAGAGGCCCGGCTCTTGCGGGCAGTTTCGGAGCCGGCACCATTCCTCCTGCAGGGCGATACATTCGGGGATGAGATTTTCGGTGAGCGACTCGTATTCGCAGCGGTGGCTGGCCAGGCACTGCTTGATCCGGTTGCGTTTCTTCGCGTAGCGGCGACCGGCCAGTTCGGCCAGATCCTCGACGCGGTACACATAGTCGGCATTGGCCCGGTCGGCCTGAGCGGGCAGGCCCGCTTCCCGCAACTGGTCCCGCAGCCCGATTGGCAACCGGACAACGCCGGCGAATTTTTCACCGAGCGCCGTGGCAGCTTCCCTGATAGTGAGCGTCCCGACTGGCGGCCCGAAGAGCAGTGTACCGCCGGCCGCGTCTTGAACCAGAAAGACGAGCGAGTCGCCAATCTCCCGGTAAAACACCGGCCGGCCGTGCCGCCAGACAAAGAGATTGGTGAAGGTGTGCTCGGAGATCTCCGGCGGCCGGGCCGCCAGATAGGCGTTCACCAGCGGTCTAGCATCCTGGGTCAGGAGATGGTTGTCCGGCATGTATCCAGGCCCTGCGGGTTATTTTCGGGCAAGCAGCCCGTCAGAACTGTTTTCCCTCGATATTTTTTCTGAGCTGGGCGATTTCAAGGCCCAGGGCCACGCACTGCTTGCCGGCCATGCAGGTGTCGGCGTCGGCCGGCTCAAGAAAGTGTTTCAACTGGTGGCTTTCTTTTTTCAGATCGACCACCCACGCCTTTTTGTCCGCGTCAAAGTCAACCGCAAGGTTGATGCCGCAGGCGCCCAGATCAGGATATAACGAGGCGATTTTTTCGCACAGCTTTTTTTTGTCATGCATGGTGTCTCCTCCTTGATTTTTGATTTTCCGGGTAGACAGCCGGCGATCGGTTGGAAATAATATCTTATATGACAAACATAATCAGTAAAGGGCGTTAGTCAAGGAGAGTCGGTTTTCAGCAGAGCCGTTGTTAGGGTCTGCCTCAGGGAAAAGTGGCCGGGCCGGGGCGCCTTTGTTTCAATTTTGCTTGTTTTGTATTATATCATGTGCCGGATGTTTCGGTTGAACCCGGTTTGGCCGGGTATTTTTTTATGGTTGATAACCTGGTCGATAGCTGTTCATGAAAGTCATTCTTGCCAAAAACGCCGGTTTCTGCATGGGGGTCCGCCGGGCTGTGGAAACCACACTGGACATCATCCATCGCGAAGATCGGGGAGTGGCCACCTACGGCCCTCTGATCCACAACCCCCAGGTGCTGGATCTGCTGGCGGAGCGGGGAGTCCGCATCATCAAGGAGATTCCCGAACAGGAATCGGGCACCGTGGTCATCCGTGCCCACGGGGTGCCGCCCGAACAAAAGGAGAAACTGAAGGCCACCGGCGCCCGGGTCGAGGATGCCACCTGTCCGCACGTGGTCAAGGTGCAGGTTATTATCAAGAAATACCGGAAACAGGGCCATGCCACCGTTATTGTCGGCGACCGCAATCATGCCGAGGTGGAGGGACTGATGGGCTATTCCGGCCCACTGGGACAGGTGGTGAGCAATGAGGCGGACGTGGCTGCCATGGAATTATCCGGCCCCTATATCATCGTCAGCCAGACCACCCAGGACCATAAGGCGTTTGATTCATTAAGCCGGATGATCCTGGCGCGGTTTCCGGGCGGTGCCGTGTTCAACACCATCTGCGATTCCACCCATAAGCGCCAGGACGAGGTCCGCGAACTCTGCGGCCGGGTGCCGGCGGTGGTGGTGGTGGGCGGCAAGAACAGCGCTAATACCCAGCGGCTCGGCGAGATTATCGAGGGCATGGGCTGCCGGGCCTTCATGGTGGAGACCGAGGAGGAGCTGGACAGCGCGGCCCTGGGGCAGTACGATTGCGTCGGGGTGACGGCCGGCGCCTCCACCCCCAACTGGATGATCAGCCGGGTGGTCCGCACCCTGGAGGCCATTCCGGGTCGCGGCGAAGGGGTATCCCATATTATTTTCTATAAATTCTGCTGGTTCTTTTTAGCCACCAACCTCTGCGTCAGCGTGGCTGGCGGTTTTCTGGCCTATACCTGCGGCTTGCTGCAGGGGCTGGCTCCCCAGCCCGCGCATTTTCTGATCAGCTTTGGCTATCTCTTTGCCATGCACAATATCAATCGGTTTACCGATCAGAAGACGCAGAAGTTCAACGATCCGGTTCGCGCCCTTTTTTATCGGCGCTACCGTTGGCCCCTGCTGGTCGCTTCGGCCTTGGCCCTGGTCCTGGCCCTGGCCTTGGCCAGGGAGTTGGGCAGTCGGCCGTTTCTGCTGCTGGCCGGCATGGGACTGCTCGGCATTCTCTACAGCGTCCGGTTCGTGCCGCAGTTCATGCTGCCGGTTATCAAGGTCAGGGGCCTCAAGGAGATTCCCGGTTCCAAGACCTTTCTGGTGGCGGCGGCCTGGTCCTTTGTCACCACCCTGGTGCCGGCCTGGGGCAGCGGTGCCGCATCAAACCAGATGACCATGGGGGTGCTGGTCTTTGTTTTTTTCCTGGCCTTTGTGCGCAACGCCCTGTTCGACGTCTTCGAGGTGCAGGGCGACCGGATTGTCGGCAAGGAGACCCTGCCGGTCTGGATCGGCGAGAAGAAGACCATTATGCTCCTGCAACTGATCATGGGGCTCTTGCTCGTCCTGCTCGTGCTCTTTCCGGTACTGGGCCTGATGACGGCCGTCGGTTTCTGGTTGGTGCCGGGGGTCTGTTATCTCGTGGTGCTGTTATACTGTTATGAAAAGAAATACGTCAGCCAGGGTCCCAGGCTGGAGTTCTGGTTGGAAGGTGTTTTTTTTCTGATGGCCGCCCTTGCCTGGCTGGCTTCCTTTGCCGGCAGAGTCTGACCGGTGTTTGGCTTTTCCGGGCGTTGATGAATTCTGTATTCTGGCTCCTGAATCCTGACTCCTGAAGTTACAAAAACGGAGAATCGCATGCTGAACTGGTTTAAGAAGAAATTAGGTAAGGGAACCGGCGTCCCACCCGCGGAGACGCCACCCGCGGAGACGCGGGCCGACCAGCCGGAAACCGGCGCCCCCCAAGTCGTCCCGGTCGTCCCGGTCGCAGCACCAACGCCACCCGAACCAGCCGTTGGCCGCAGCCTGTTTCAACGGCTGCAGGAGCGACTCGCCAAGACCAGAGATTCCCTGGTCTCCCGGCTGGACACCCTTTTCCGGGGCAAAAAGCAGATCGATCAGGAACTGTTCGATGAGCTTGAGGAGATTTTAATTACCGCTGATCTGGGGGTTGGCACCACCCAGGACCTTCTGACCCATGTCCAACAGCAGGTCAAGCGGGAGGCGTTGCAGGACCCGGCGGCGCTCCGCCAGGCGCTCATGGACAGGATTCTTTACTATCTCCGGCGGCCGGAACTCGAGTCACACATGGTTATGCCCGAGAGCGGACCCTTCGTGATCATGGTGGTCGGTGTCAACGGCGTAGGTAAGACCACGACCATCGGCAAGATGGCGCACAAATTCAAGCAGGCCGGTCAGAGCGTCCTGCTGGTGGCGGCCGACACCTTCCGAGCCGCGGCCATCGAGCAGCTCAAGATCTGGGGCGAGCGAAACGCCGTCGAGGTGGTGGCGCAGAAAAGCGGCGCCGATCCCTCGTCCGTGGCCTACGACGCCCTGGACTATGCCCGGGCTCGGGAGATCGACGTGGTGATCATCGATACGGCCGGCCGTTTGCACACCAAGGTCAACCTCATGGAGGAACTCAAGAAGATCAAGCGGGTTGTCGCCAAGAAACTCGAGACCGCGCCCCACGAAATCCTCCTGGTGCTGGACGCCACCACCGGCCAGAACAGCATCTCCCAGGCCCGCCAGTTTCACGAGTCGGTCGGCGTCACCGGTCTGGCTTTAACCAAGCTGGACGGTACGGCCAAGGGTGGCATTGTGGTCAACATCTGTCATGAGTTCAACATGCCCATCCGGTTTATCGGCATTGGCGAGAAGATGGAGGACCTGCGTGATTTCGAGCCCGAGGAATTCGTCAAGGCCCTGTTCGCCGGCGCCGGCAACAACGGCACCGAACCATGACTACAATCCTGCAAGGTACCTGTGATGGAATATCGGCAACATGATCGGCCAGGCTGCGGCGGCTGTCTGCTGCTCCTGGCCCTTTTGCTCTTTCTGACCGGCGGCGCGCCGCTGCTGCTGCAGTTTCTTGGCGTGCTGCTTTTTGTCGGTCTCTTTCTGGTTTTTGCCGGACTTGCCGCTTTTTTCGGGTTTTCCCACTACATCAAGCGCCAGATCAGCACCTATGAGAAATCCCAGACCGAGAGCCACAACACCTTTGTCCATCTGCTGATCCATATTTTAGTCTGGATAGCCCGACTGGACGGCACGGTGACTCGGGAGGAGATCAACACCATTCATCGGTTTTTCCGGCAGAACCTGCATTATTCCCAGAGCCAGATGTACTGGGTCAAGGAACTGGTGCGGGAGGCCATGCGTTCCACCGTGGAACTGGAGACGCTGCTCGCGGATTTTCGGCAAAAATTCGCCTACGAACCCAGGATCATCCTCCTGGAACTCATCTTTCAGGTACTCTACACCAAGAGCCGGGTGCCGGACGCCGAACTGCAACTGGCCAGGAATATCGCCGAATACCTGGAGATTTCCGCCTACGACCTGCGGTCCATCGAGAATAAGTACCGGGCCGGCTATGCCACGGCCGCCGGCACTGAGAAGCGTCTGGAGGAGCAGTATTTCAAGGTGCTCGGCCTGGAGTCCGGCGCTAGCTTCGATGAGATCAAGGCCAGCTATCGCCGGTTGAGCATGCAGTACCATCCGGACAAGGTCGGTCATCTGGGCGAGGAATTCAGGAAGGTGGCCGAGGAAAAGATGAAGGATTTGAACGTCGCCTACGAGTATCTGCGCAAGAAGTATCAGACTGCAGGTGGATAGGCTGTAGGCTGTTAGCTTGTTAGCCGTTGTGCATTGACGCAGTCGAGCGGCCAGTTTAATGTTTTGAGTTTCACTTGTTCAGTTTTACTCTTTTCCCTATAGACTAAAAGCCTACAGTCTAACAGGCTAATTCGTTTTAAAAGGAGTTTATTCTATGGCTGTTTCTAAGAAGATGAACGAGTTTGGCCAGCGGTCCTCGTGGATCCGCAAAATGTTCGAGGAAGGCGCCCGCCTGAAGTCCCAGTACGGCAAGGATAATGTCTGTGACTTCAGTCTCGGCAATCCCGATCTGGCGCCGCCGGCGAAATTCGGGGAGGTGCTGCGGCAGTTGGCCGCCCGCGAGGAGTCCGGCATGCACGCCTATATGCCGAACAGCGGCTATCCGCACGTCCGGCGGGCAGTGGCCGGCCGGCTTGCCGTGGAACAGGGCATTGCCGTTTCCGAGAACGAGGTGCTCATGACCTGCGGTGCGGCCGGTGCCCTGAATGTTGTACTGAAGGCCCTGCTGGACCCGGGCGACGAGGTGATCATTCTCGCCCCGTTTTTTGTCGAGTATAATTTCTACGTGGACAATCACGGCGGCGTGACAAAGATCGTGGCCACCGACCAGGAATTTAACCTGGACCTGGATGCCATTGCTGCTGCAATCAACGCCAGGACCAAGGCCATCCTCATCAACAGCCCCAACAACCCCACCGGCCAGATATACCCGGCCAAAGCCCTGGCCGACCTGGGCGCGCTCCTGGCCGACGCTGACCGCCAGCATGGCACCACCATCTATCTGCTGGCCGACGAGCCCTATCGGAAGATCGTCTATGACAACCACGAGGTGCCTTCCGTCTTCGCGGCCTGTCGCAACAGCATTGTGGTGTCGTCCTATTCCAAGGATCTGTCCCTGCCCGGCGAGCGGATCGGCTACATTGCCGTGCATCCGGAGATTGAGGACAAACTGGCCCTGCTGGACGCCATGACCCTGGCCAACCGCATCCTGGGCTTTGTCAATGCCCCGGCCCTCATGCAGCGGGTGGTGGCCGAGTTGCAGGACGTGACGGTGGACAGCGCGATCTATGCCCGCCGCCGCGAACTCTTCTGCCGGATTCTTGCTGATGCCGGTCTTGAATTCGTGCCGCCCAAGGGGGCCTTTTATATTTTTCCGAAGTCGCCCTTGCCGGACGACGTGGAGTTCGTGAAGCTGCTCCTGGCCGAGAAGATTCTGGGGGTGCCGGGCCGTGGCTTCGGCGCGCCCGGCTATTTCCGGCTGGCCTTCTGCGTGGAGGATGCGGTGATCGAACGCTCGGCCGCCGGTTTCAAGCGGGCTATGGTTGCGGCGGGCTATCCAAAAATTCTGGCATGACGGTCCGCGAGAATATTCCGGTATTTTTTCTGCATGGCAGGAGAGAGAAAGCTGATCGCCACCAGCGCCTCCCAGGCTGGTAGCGCCTGCCTGAACGTTGCGAGCACCCTGTCGACCATCCGTGTCGCGAGTCCCAGCCGTTCTCGGGCGAAGTACTCCACCAGGTCCTGCCGTGTAAGGCGGTTTTTCTTTCCATTCAGCGGCAGGGCCATCTCCTCGGTCGGCCGAGGCAGAATGATCGTGGTGTTCAGCAGATCGTAGGCAGGGGTCAGGCTGATCACATCATTTTTGCGGATAACGGAAAAATTCTTCAGGTGCATGTCCTCGTTGCCGCACAGGAAACTGAACAGGGTCAGGCGGAAAAGTTTCAACTTTTCAATCGCCGGGAAGGTGCAGTAGTTTTCCACCAGGCTGACCACCTGCTCCATGCTGCTGCGGTATTTGGTCTCCCTGGTCTGGCCGGCCAACTGGGCAAAATCCTCAACGTGCAGCTTGCCTTGGCGGCCGGCCCGCCGGTCAAAACGCTGGATGAAGTACGTCTTGGCCCCGTCTTTGCCATGCAGCAGCCCGTGCAGGGGAACCTCGATGCCAACAAGGGCGGCCAGCCGCATGGTGAGATCCTCGTTTTCCGGCACCTCGGGGTAGTCTGCGGTCTGCGGTTTGAGGATGTACCTGCCGCCCAGGTCAACAATATCGAACCGCTGTTCCTTGATAAGCAGCCGCGCCGAGAGTTTGGGCTGCACCCCCTGGATCGACATCTTGCCGGCTCGGGCCGCGGCTTCCTGCCTTAATTCCCGGGCGGAAAAGGGCAGCGTCTGCAGGGCGGTGAGCTGCCGTGCGAGCAGTTTTAAACCGCTGGCGGAATACAAGCCGTCACATGGCTCGTAGCTGATCGGGCAGCGGTTCATGGCGCAGGCACGATCGTGACGGCGCCGACCGTATCGGCGCCGATGGTCAGCAGTTGCCCAAACCTGTCGTGCCGGTCGAGTTTTTTTTGCCGCAGCAGGGCCTCAAGCTGGGCGCCTTCCGGCAGCAGGCCGTCGAAAAAGGGCGGGAAGTCTTCAAACACATAGAGTTCCGGCCGCACCGGCATGGTGAGCGAAATGGGTGGGCCGGCATAGGAATTGTCATATTGAAAGTGACAACGCCGCCCATCTGCCGACTCGCTGAGCAGGCCGGCCAGGATGTCCTGAAAGAAAACCCTAGCGGTCCGCATTGGCCATCTCCTTCAGAAAGGCCTGCCGGAGCGGGCTGTTGAAGTCGAGGTCGATATTGAGCACCCGCAAGACCTTGAGCAGGTTTTCCATTCGGACGCCTTCCTTGCCGCTTTCCAGCTCATACACCAGGTTTTTCCCAACCCCGGCCAGTTCGGCAAGCGCCTGCTGGGTCAGGCCGCTTTGCCGGCGATGAAAGAGGATGATGTCAGCCAGTTTGTATTGCATGATTCTCCCCGTATAGAGGGATTTTTTCTTATTATTCGTTGCAGTGTACCATTTATTTTTGCTCAGGCAAGGATTTTTCCCGTTAAAAAGGGGAAAATCCTTGCAGTCCATGATTAACTCAAGGTCAACTTGCGCAGGTCATGGTTGCGGCGGGTATGTAGCAGGAGGGGAACGGAGGGTGGTCTGGTCCGCGGTCTCGGCTATTGATGCGGAACGCTGCCGGCTTCTGGTGGCTTGTCATCGCCGATAAAGACCGGTTTATTGTCGACCCAGACCACCGCATATTGGCCGAGGCGTTTTTCTTTTCCTGTGCTTTCTGCGCGGCGGCTTTCAAACTCTCCAGCATCTTCTGGTGTTCCGGGGATGGGGTCTTCATAATCCCGCCTCCTTTACGACCAATTGAAAATAGTCTTCGTGATGAACAATTCGGCTTTCACCCTGTTGTTAAGGTTAGCCGCTCCACTGCTGTGAAATCAACGCGTCACCATGGCAATGTGAATGCCGCAGTCAATCATTAAGTTCAGAAACGACCCAATGACCACCCCGGTCACGACAAGCAGCACAATGCTTCCAACCCCTTGCGGAATGATTTTTGGGCCACTGGGGCCCCAAAACAGGATGATCTTGCCGGTAGTGCCCCGAGAACGTACAGCGCGTAACAAGACAACCGCCGCCACCAGCAGGAGCCAGGTCCCGATAAACAGCGTCCTGACGGAGGAACCGTCCAAGCCATAGGAAAGAACAGCCATTGAGGGTTTGTCGGGATCATATCGCACTAGGACTGTCTTGGCAGACGATAGCCTGTCCGCTATTTTCTGATTGGGCCTTCGCCACCAACTACCTGAGTAACCGAAGGCGATACGATCCCCCTGGTAACTTTTTCCTGCCACGGTGTAACAGTAATTTACATGAGTGAAGTATGACGAGCCGTTATCCAAGTCGGAATAGTCAACGCACTTGCTGGAAATGATTGTTCCCTCTGTGGTTGCCCATGACTTAGCCCTGTTGGCCATCATCAGACTGCTAATTCCATTACTGAGTATTACAACCCCCACTGCGAAGAGACATACGCAGAAGATTGCGGCTTTCATCTTATCTTCGGCGAATGATGAGTTAGACGGCATGGTCAAGGACCTGTCGGCTGCCGCAGATTAACTTTGGTCCGCTTGAGTGGCTGGTTGGTATGGTGCGGGGATTGCAGTTCGGCCGGGTTAGGTGGTTTTTGCCGTAATCTGACGATAATGCTAGACCACAGCCAGCTTGCAGCCCAACGCGGCCACGATTTTGCTGACGGTTTCAAACCTGGGGTTCCCGCCATCGGCAAGGGATTTATACAGGCTGGCACGGGTAACGCCCGCCTGCCTGGCGACCTCGGTCATGCCGCGCGCCTTGGCTGCGATGCCAAGTGCGTGGATAAAGTCGGACTCCGTGCCGGTTGCAGCTACCTCCTGGAGAAACAGGCGGATGTCTTCCTGCGTTTCAAGGTGCTCAGCAATGTCAAACGGTTTCGTCTTAGTGGTCATGAGTGAGCCCTCCATGCAGAATATCAACGGCCTTTGCAATGTCTCTGGCTTGGGTCGATTTGTCGCCGCCAGCCTGCAGAAGCACCACCGCGCCGTCCTGGATGGTGTAATAGATGCGCAGGCCGCCAGCGAAAAAGAAACGAAGCTCGAAGAGGTTCTCGCCGAGCTGGGAGAAGTCGCCAAAGTTGCCATTTTCAACCCTGGCCAGTCGGGCCAGGACCTTGAGCTTGATCGTTCGGTCTTTCAGCCTGGCGAACCACTTGTCGTACTGCTCCGTGCGCTCCAGTTTGTATTTCATGTTGTTAGTGTATCTTTTAGGAAACAGATTGTCAAACGATAGGTTGCGGAAACCCCAAAAATCCGAAGTGAGCATTGACAGGTTAGCCGTCCTGTCCTATCTTCCATCGCGTTTTTCCGCCCCTGTCACATCCAGTCTGCCGCGCTTCAATCGCTGACCGGCTGGCAGTGGATATTAGAATCATCTTGATTGCAACTTTGAATAAGATGTGACCCCTTGGCTTCCTCCTGTCTTTTTCGTGCATCCGTCACATGGGTTGCCTTGCCTCTTCGCTCCCTTCATAGACAGCCAATTCTTCGTGGAGACGAGCGATCATTTTTCGAATGCCAGCCTTGGTGAATCCCTTTGAACCGATTGGGTGAGTCTGCTGCAATCGTTTCAATCGTTCTTCAAGGATACGTATTTCCTCCTGGGTCTTCTCATATTCCGTTGTACTAGAAATCATAGCTTAACCTCCACAAGCCCTTTTCGCCGTCCATCAGCTTCGCGTGTACGGCTGAAAAAATCAACCCACTCATTCCAGTCTGTTTCGTCTTCCGCGGCAAAAATTTCCTCGGGACGACGAGTCAGAATCATTTCCTCCAGCTCTAATGCCGCCTCGACTCCCAGCTCAATCTGGCGTTGGAAATCCGATGGAAGCAGAATGACAGCATCGATGTCGGCTGGTTCGGCCTTCGCCGTGAC
>Ga0156789_1122_pt1 | contig 16845 bp, 14 predicted proteins | sample RifOxyD3_FD_110738 | JGI IMG/M metagenome (GOLD analysis project Ga0156789, IMG submission 110738) | Deltaproteobacteria bacterium RIFOXYD12_FULL_57_12 | reverse complement strand
GCGATGAAGCCCACCATGGTGCCCATGACCAGCAGCAGAAGCGGCTCGATCAGGGTTGCCGGGTTCTTGATCGTGTAATTGGTTTCCTTGTCGTAGTAATCCGCCACCTTATTCAGCATCTGGTCGACTTCCCCGGTTTCCTCGCCGACCGCCACCATCTGCACCACCAGGGGCGGAAACAGGGGATGTTTGGCCATGGCGGTGTTGAGCGGCACCCCTTCCTCCACCTCGCCCAGGACATCCTCGGCCATGCGGAATAACACCAGGTTCTCCAGGGCACTGGCCGACAGCCGCAGGCCGGTGATAATGTCGATGCCGCTTTTAGACAGCACGGCCAGGACCCGGCAGAAGCGGGACATGTAGATCTTGACGGAAAGTTCGCCCAGGATGGGGACGCGCAGCAGCCAGCGGTCCCAGGCCAGGACGACGCCGTCGTACTGCATGGCCAGCCGCCAGGCGGTGGCTAAAAGCACCACGCCGATGCCGAGCAGCAGCAGGTTGTGCGAGAAAAAATCACTGATCGCGATCAACAGCCGGGTGGGCAGCGGCAGGGTGGCGCTGGACTTGGAAAACAGGCCCACGAATTTGGGGACGACAAAGGTCATCAGGAAGGTTACCGCCCCGAGAATGGCGATAAGGACCAGCTTCGGGTAGCGGGTCGCAGCGTTGATCCGTTCCTTGATATCCTTTTCGTTTTCATAGAGATCGGCAAGATATTCGAACGAGCTGTTCAGGCTGCCGGTTTCCTCGCCGATCCGTACGATGTTCAGGAACAGTTTGTTGAATGTGCGCGGGAAGACGGCGAATGAGTCACTCATGGTGACGCCGCTTTCAATATCATCGGCAACCGCGAGGGCGATCTTTTTGAACCGCGGGTTGTCCATCTGCCTGACGATGATTTCCAGGGCCGGCAGCACGGCGATGCCGGCCGACAGCATGGTGCTGAGCTGCCGGCAGAAAAGGATCAGATCCTCAATCGTGACGCCGATGAACCGGTCGGTAATGGCCAGGCGGAGATCTTTGAGATACCGTGCGGCGCCGGTTGGCGCCAGGTCGGTTTCCGCGGCGATCTCGATGCGAACCGGCGTGAGGCCCTTCTGGGCCAGCCAGGTTTCCACCTGGCTGAGGATGTCGGCCGTATGGGTTCCGGATATTTTCTGGCCGGCGGGGTTGATCGCCTCGTAGCGGAAGAGTGGCATTGCTTACTCCTGGGTGTCGAGGGAAACCCGCAGCACTTCGTCCAGCGAGGTAATGCCGGCCAGAATTTTCTTGATACCGGCCTGGCGTAGCGGTTCAAGACCATCGGCGATTGCCTGATGAAAGATATCGTGGCTTGCCGACTTGGTCATGATCAACCCTTTGATTGCATTGGATACCGGCATGATTTCGTAGATGGCCAGCCGGCCCCGATAGCCGGTGGCCTCGCAGGCCGGGCAACCGTTCGGCTGGTAGAAAACCCGGTCTTCCCGGAACGGCAGTTTCATATCCTCCAGCAGGGCGGTCGGCGGCGAAAACGGTTTCTTGCACTGCGGGCAGAGGATGCGGACCAACCGCTGGGCCAGGACCAGGCCAAGGGCGGAGGCGATCAGAAAGGGCGGGATGTCCATATCCACGAGCCGGGCCACGGCGCCGCAGGCATCGTTGGTATGGAGGGTCGACAGCACCAGGTGGCCGGTCAGCGCCGCCTGGATGGCGATCTCGGCGGTTTCCAGGTCGCGGATTTCGCCGATCATGATCACGTCCGGGTCCTGGCGCAGGATCGAGCGCAGGGCCGTGGCAAAGGTCAGATCGGCCTTGGGGTTGACCTGCACCTGGTTGATGCCCAGCAGTTCGTATTCAAGCGGGTCTTCGACGGTGATGATGTTTTTGTCCACCGAGTTGATGAAGTTTAACGCACCGTACAGGGTGGTGGTCTTACCGCTGCCGGTGGGGCCGGTCACCAGCAGGATCTCGTGGGGGTTGAGCAGATGTTTTTCAAAAGTCGCCTGCTGCTGCGGTTCAAAGCCGAGGTCGTGAAGACTGATTCTGACCTTGGCCTTGTCCAGCAGACGCATGACGACTTTCTCGCCCAGCTTGAGCGGCAGGGTGGAGACGCGGATATCGAAGTTGCGGCCGGAAACCGGGATCTCGAAGCGGCCGTCCAGGGGCTTGCGTTTCTCGCCGATATCCATCTGGGCCAGAATCTTGATCCGGGAGATGATGCTGGGATGGGTTTCGAGGGGCAGGGTCATTGTCTCGCGCAGGATGCCGTCCACCCGGAACCGGATCCGGATATTTTTCGGGGTGGGCTCGATGTGGATATCGCTCGACTTGCTGCGGGCGGCCTGCAGTATGATCTTATCCACCGCCATCACCGCGTCGAAATCCTTGGATTCGTCCTTCTTGGTGGAGCCGGCATCGACGGTCGGCGCGAGCGGCGCGTCGTGATAGCGGTCGATGGCGGCGATGATTTTCGACTCCTCGGCCACGCAGATGACGACCTGGTCCTTGATATAGCGGGAGACATCGTCCAGCGCAAAGATGTTCAGGGGGTCGGCAAAGGCGACCAGGGTTTCGCCGGGTCTCCTGCCTACCGCCAGCATTTTGTGTTTGCGGGCCACCATCTCCGGTAGAACCCTGATCACCTCCGGATCGACGATGATCATGTCGAAATTGACAAAGGGAATGTTCAGCTGCTTGGCAATGGTTTTTGCGACAGTCTCCTCGGTGGCGAAACCGAGCTGTTGCAGCGATTCGCCCAGCTTGGTGTTTCTTTCCCGGCCAAAGGCCAGGGCCTGCTGGAGCTGGTCGACGGAGATCAGCCCGCCATCCACCAGAATGTCGCCGAACCGTTTTTTCGGGGGGGCCTGGATTGTCATGATTTGAGTGTCATAAATAACAGTCTGTTTGCAGGTAACAACTCAGGTGGATAGTCTGTAGTTGTTTAGTCTTTTAGCTACTAAGGGACTCGGAAATTACCAATATACCATAACGCATCCCGTCTTCGGGCCATCTTTGACTGTGCCTCAATCACAAAATCCTCGACGTAGCGCTGCTACGCCTGCGGTTTTGTGCCGCGCAGCAAATACTCTTGGGGTGCTCAATCGGCCCAGCCAAATCTGACCCCAATCCGGGCGCGATCCAGGTACATTAGTAATTTCCGAGTCCCTGAAACATTTCAGAGATTGTACGTGTTGCACCCTTACTTCCTTTATCTGTTTGCTAACAGACTACAGTCTAACAGTCTCAACAACCTGAGGAGTTAGTGCGGCAGCGTCTGTCATCCTGTCCGGCCGACAAGGCGGGTCAGCGCTTCCTCAATGGTCCACAACAAGTCGGGCCGCAGATAGTGCAGTAGGGCAAAGGCCATTGAACAGGCCAGGCCGGCCAGCAGCCAGCCGAGTCGCCGGCGCCGCGGCGAGGTCGTTGCGGCCGGCCGATCCAGGGCAAGGGAGGCGTTTGCCTCCTTGAGGATGGACGTGGTCAGGGCCGGCGAATGGCGGGCATAGGCCACCAGGAGGGCGCGCCCCATGAGTCGGTTGATCCGGCGCGGTACGCCCGCGGTCTGCCGCACCAGGTAGTTGCGAGCCCGGCGGTTCAAGCGCATGTCCTCCCTGCCAGCCTGGGCCAGCCGGAAGTTGACATAGGCGGCTGTTTCGCAGGGATTGAGCGGCATCAGGGTCTCCATGATCGTCACCCTCTGGAGAAGCTGCCGCAGGTCGGGCCGCAGCAACTTGGTCCGCAACTCGGGCTGACCGACCAGAATGATCTGGATCCACTTCTGCCGGTCAGATTCGAAATTGGAGAGCAGCCGCACCTGTTCGATGGTTTCGTTGGGCAGGTTCTGCGCCTCGTCGATGATAACGGCCAGTCGTTTTCCCTGGGTGGCCAGGGAAAACAGATAGCTGTTCAACTCCCGGAGCAGGGGCTCGAGTTTGGCGCTTGTTTCCGGTTCACGCCCGATATCGGTTAATATCGCCTGCAGCAGCTCGGTTGGAGAAAGCAGCGGCGAGAGGATGAGGGCAGTTTCGTACTCATCCTTGAATTCGGCCAGCAGCATTCGGAGCAAAAGGGTTTTGCCGGTACCCACCTCGCCGGTGACAATGATGAACCCGTCGCCCTGGCGGATGCCGTAGCGAACCACCTCAAGAATCGTGTTGTGGCCGGATGTACCGAAAAAAAAGCGCCGGTCCGGGGTGAGTTGAAAGGGTTCCTCGGTCAGCCCGAAAAAGGCCAGATGCCGCGACCGCTGCCAGGTGTCAGCAGCTGTTTCGGGAGTATAGAGTACCGCTTCCATTGTTTTACGGGCCGTCAGTCGGCAGGACAAGGGCGGACGGCTTTGCCCAGTTTTTGTCGAATTCCGCCGCTACTTTTGAGGCGACGCTCCAGCCTTCGTAAGTGCCGAGCCGGACTGCGTACGATATCTGGCCTTTTTTACTGGTCTGCTCGGCGATGAACGGCGTGTATCCTTTGCTGCGGAGCTGGCCCAATAGTTTGTTGGCGTTGGCCTTATCGCGGAACCCGGCCACCTGTACGGTATAGTAGAATTTTTTTTCAGGTGTCGCTGTCTTTTTAGCTACGGCTGGCGCTGTTTCCGGAGTTGGAGGCGGAGCGGCAGCCGGGGCGGGCGGCACGGTCTCTTTGCTCTTTTCAGCGTTGGACTCGGTGGCTGCGGACGGCGCCGCTGGCGGCACTGTTTTTTCCGCTGGCGCGGCAAGCGGGGCTGCGGCCGGCGCTGGTGCGGCGACTTCCGCTACCGGCGTGGCAGGGGTGTCGTTGGCCATGGAAACGATGGTCGGGGTGATGAAGACCTGCAGCTCGTAGCGGGTGCTGGCGTCATCTTTATTCTTAAACAGGTTGCCGAGCAGCGGGATGTCGGCAAGCAGCGGCACCCGCTGTTTTGTGTTGTCTTTGTTTTGCAGGAGGATGCCGCCGATGACCACGGTCTGCTTATCTTCGAGAAAAAGGGTCGAGGAGATTTCCTGGGTATCGATGGTCGGCTGGTTACCGGTGGCGGTTGAGGAAACGCTGTCGTTGGTCACGGCAAGCTCCAGAACGACATAGCGGTTCTTCAAGACCTTCGGAGTGACCTTGAGGCCCAGGTTGGCCTCCCGGAAGGAGGTGTTGATGGTGTTGTCGGTCTGGGTAACGTAGGCGATTTCCTTGCCCTGCTTGATCTCCGCCTCCTTGCCGTCCAGCACCAGGATGCGCGGCGAGGAGAGGATATGCGCCAGCTTATCTTCCTGCAGGGCCTGCAGTTCCAGGTTCAGGTCCAGATTCTTGCGGAGATAGCCCACCACCAGGTTGGCGTTGTTCTTGACCGAGAGGTCGATAGCCGAGTCGGCCGTGATCTTGCCAAGTCCGTCGCTATACTGGTCGGAAAAGCCCCACTTGACGCCCAGGCGGCGTTTGGCCTCCTCACTGACTACCACGATCCGCGCCTCGATATAGACCTGCGGCACGGGTTTGTCCAGTTCGCCGAGCATGTTTTTGACCTTGTCCAGATGCTCCTGCAGGTCGATGACGATCAGGCAGTTGCCCCGGTCGGCCACGGTGATCGAGCCGGATTTGCTCAAAAGCGGGGTCAACTGCTCCAGGTGATCCCCGGCCCGGCCAAATTTGGCGCAGAGCCGTTCCGTGCCGACATTGATCGTGCCGCTCCGGAAGTCTTCCTCCTTCTGGATGAAGATAAAGCCGTCTTTTTCGAAATATCTGAGCCGTTTGGCCTCGACGATCAGCCGGAAGACATCGTAGAGCGTGCGGCCGTTCATTTCGATGGAAATCTTGTCCGTGATGTTGTCCGCCACATAGATGGTGATGCCGGCCTGCCGGGCAATGGCCCGAAACAGCAGGGGGACATCCAGGTTCTCGCCGCGGACGGAGACGGGATATTTTTTGAGGCCTTCGACGATGGGGTCGGCCGCAAAGGATAACGGTGCGATCAGCAGCAAGCAGAGAAGCGCCATGCCCAGGATTTCAACCATTTTTTCCGTGATTTTCGGCAGTACTTTCACTTTATTTCCCATAGGCTAGCGTTTCGCCCTCGGCGCAGATTGTTCAGGGGGTGCGGTTGCCGACCCCCGGGCGTGCCGAAGGCCTGGTTTCGGTATCCAGAGTGATATCCATTGAATCAAACGCCAGGGTCTGGCTCTGATTGTCCTTGCTCAATGTAACAGATTCCTTGTCGATCCTGCTCACCTTGATGCCTTCAAGTTCGTCGCCGACACCGAGCAAACAACCACTGATAATGGCCTGCGGTCTGGTCTGGCTCCAGAGGATCGCTTCCAGCTTGAGCGCTGCCAGGGCCTGGCGGGTTAACTCTTCGATCTGTCGCTGTTCCTGGCTTCCCGGTTTTGGCGTTTCAACGGGCCAGTTGAAGATGTCTTTGACGCTGGCGGATGTCTGCGGCGCGCTCGTCGTCTTTCGCAGCAGCTCCGGCCGGACGGTCAGCACCAGGGTTTCCTCGGCCCAGGCCCGGCAGGTCGGCCGGAGAAAAAACATGGCGAGTAACAGGCCGATGATCGTTTTGTTTTTGCTCCGCATTGCTGTCTCAATGCCCGGCGCCGGTGGTTTGCGGCGCGGGCTGCATGGTTTCGGCCAGGCCGATTCTGCCCACCTGGAAGAGAAAATGGAGCGATCCGGCTGGTTGATTTTCCCCGGCTGGCTTGCTTTCGATGGTCAGATCATCGATCAGGCTGACGCTGGAATTGCTTTCCAGGTAGCGCAGATAATCGAACAGCCGGGCAAAGCTTGCGGTTCCCTCGATGAGGATCGGATAAATACTATAGGTGGCCAGTTTCCTTGGCTCCATAGTGTTCGCCTTGCGCAGGCTGTCGCCCATTTTGATCGGCGCTGAGGGATAGAGGGTGAAGACGCTTTTCGTGAACTGTTCCGGATCGCTGATCGTCCGCCATTGCTCGGTATACAGTTTTTCCTTCAGCCGGTTGATGGTGATCTTCTCCCGCAGGCTTCGGATATTAACATCAAGCTGGGCCAGGGTTGCATCGGGTCTGTTGCCGTTCAGATCCGGCGTTGATTGCAGCAGCTTTTGTCTGGCGGCATGCAGTTCCTCATATTCCTTCTGCTTCGGCGTCACCAGAAGCGAGGTGCCTGCCAGGTAGGCGCACGCGCAGAGAACAAGGCCGAGCAGCAATGTTCGGAGCACGGAGACCCCTTCCGGGTCGTTGCGGATGGCCAGGGTCCAGCCCCTGATGATGTTCAGCGCCTCTTTGAGCGGCATCTTTTGTTGTTTCCCTTACCCACCCGGACCTTCAGCGGGGTCCGGCCTCAGGTTTCAGTTCTGCTCGCTGAGCCTGCCGGTGATATTGAATTCGAAGACCATTTCACTATCCCGGGTCGTCCGGTTGATGGCGGCTAAAGAGACCTCCGCGAACCGGCCGGAATTTTTCAACCTCTCAACAAAGTCGGGCAGGTCCTCATAACCCCGAGCCTCGCCAGCTATCTCGCCGGTCTGCCGGGTAAAGGCGATCCGCCGGCAGATCATCGACGGCGGCAGGGCATCGGCAATGGCGGCCAGCAACCCTGAAAATCTTTGTTTGTGCTGCTGCATTCCCTCCAGGCGATTGACCCGGGTTTCAAGCTCACTGTTCTGGTTGGTCAGTTCCGTGAATTCCGTCTTTTTTATGGTTAACCTGGTCATGATCTGGGAATGACTGGCAACGGCCGCCTCCAGGGTGTGGATATCCTTCTGCAATCGATTGATTCGCTGGCTAAGCAAATGGCTCTGCCCCTGAATGGCCAGCACGATCAGCGTCAGGGTGAGCCCCAGCACCAGCGGCAGCTTTCTTTTTATCTTGCCGGCAAGAGGCTTTTGGGGAACAAGGTTGATCCGATCAAGCATATGGCTCACCAGCGCGCTCCGGTGCCGAGACAGATCGCACCGTAGGATGGCGGACATTTATCCGGCAGAATCTCGTCGCGCAGCAGAGGCTCAAGGTTCATCTCGATGGAAATTCTGGCGATTTCCTGCAACTCGGCGAGGAAGTCTCCGGCGCCGCCGACAAACACCTGGCGGATGGGGGCGCCTTTCACCACCGATGCGTAGTAGTCCCTGGTCCTGATGATCTCCAGGTTGATCTGGTTGAGATAATCGGACCAGGCAACTGGACTGGCCTCGGCAGTGGGGCCAGGGGGATGTTCCGGTAATTTTTCCATGGTCAGCGCCGGGCTGGCAGCCAGATTAAGCGATTGTCGCCCCCCTGTCTTCTCTGTCTGCTTCAGAATATCGAAGTTGAGGAGGATCGCCTCTGCTTCGCGGTCGTCAATGTATCCCTGGTCGGGGGGCGGAGGTTTCTGTGGTGCGGTGGCCGCGGTGGCGAGTTCATCCCTGGTGATCGTTTCCGTGTAGGGGGTACCCGGCTGTTTCAAGGACACCGCGCGCACAACGGTGAGGACGCGATCCTCATGCACGCCAATGGATATGCCGTTTGCCCAGATTGACAGACAGAGGGCCGCTTCGCCGTCCCGCAGCCGGTTTTGTCGATCAAGCAGGGCGCAGGCGGCAGAGACATCGCTTTCGAACCAGGTGAGCTCAAGCTGTTTTTTTGCCAGTTCCTGGCGGAGCATCTCAAATGTCGAGCGCGAGAAAACATAGGCGGTGATGATCTGCTGGTTTTTCTGGCGCTGGGTGGTCTGCCAGTCGTAGACCACATCCCGCAACGGCTGGTCAATGGCCTTGGCAAGATGGTAGGGCAGGGCCAGGCCGATGGCCTCTTTGGGCATGATCGGCAGGGTGATGTTCCTGGTGGCGAAATAACTCAAGGGCAGGGCCAGGGATACCTGGCCCTGCAGTGTTTCGGGAACCTGGGAGAGAAGCCGGTGGACGCAGGTCTTGTCAATGACCGCGACACCTTCGGCGCTGGCCAGTGCCGAAATCACGGGCTGTTTCTGCGGGCCTTTGCTTATTTCCGCCAGCAGCGCACCGGTTGCGTCGCCGGCGATGGCGAAGTAGCGCTTTTTTTTCCGGGCAAACCAGTTCATGATTATGGCCGTTGTTTTTGATCGTACAGGGAGAGCAGTCGCTCCCCGAGAATATCGTGCTGCCTGAGCAGGGCAATGTTTCTGATTAAAGCGGGGTGGGCCGGGTTGGCCCGGTAGGCCCTTTCAAAATAGTCGGCGGCTACACCGTAAAGGCCGAGTTCGGTGAGGGCCACGGCATAATTGATGAGCGCCTCCGCCGAATCGGCACGCAACTGCAGCGCCCTATCCAGAAAGGAAAGACCCTGCCAGTGCTGCTGGTTGTTGATATAATAGACCGCGATATTGTTCAGAAGCCCTTCCTGCTCGGCTATCGGCAGTTTTTCATCTTGCAGCGCGGTCTGCCAGCGCTGCAAATCTGCCGCCGTAATGGAGTAGTTCTGGCCTGTGTCAGAGCCGGTCAACATTCCCGGGGAAGTAAGGACGGCCGCGGGTGACGCTTGGGTAGAGTCACCGGACTTGGTTTCGCCGCCGGGTGTTGCAGGGGAAGGGTGCGAAACAAAAGAGGAAAAATCGATTAACCGGAAGAGCAGGATCAGCGATATAACAACGAGAAAAAGACTCCCGGCCACAACAACCCGTCGTTTCGAACGCCCGTCCGCCTGGGTGGATTTTCCGGACGGCCGGCTGGGTTGCTGAGCCTCGTTTTCCCGGATCTGCTCCAGCGTGTCGAACAGTTTACTCAAGAATAAATTCCTCTCTCCTGACGTCTGGCTGGCGAGTTCAGGTTAAATCCAATGAATTCCTGCAACATAGCTACACCATTTACCTGGCAAAATCAAAACAAAACTACTGCAGCCGGTATTTGACCTCGATTTCCCGGTAGATCTCCTGCCGCTGCGCCGCCACAGCCAAGGTTTTGAAGTTGGCGGCCGTGGCGAAATCGTCCTGGGTAGCAGTGGTGGTGAAGCTGCTGATCAACGGGTTGAAAGGGGCGCAGTTGGCGACTCCGCCAAAGGTTCCGCCGCCGTCGTAGCACATGATTTTGAGTTGGGCCGCGGACTCGGCCGCATAGAGGGCCTGGGCCGCAAGATAGTCCTCGGTGGCGGCGGTGGAACTGATGGCAACGTAGCGGGCAATCAGCAGGCCGATCATGCCCAGAACGACCACGACGAACATGGCGGTGATCAGCCCGAAGCCGGCCCGGTTGCTCAGCAGCGTCGAAAAAGACCTTTCAGGGGGCATTGCGGATATTGATCTCCTTGTGGAAGTTGACCGTTTCGTTGTTGCGGCTGATGGCGAAGTTGACGGAGACGACCCCGTTGCGGGTTAACGTGCCGGGTGCATAGTAGAAGACGAGGCTTGACACGTCGGTGGCCAGAGGGATTTCGGTTGCCGTGGAAAAATCGCCGGCGCCGCTTTCCGTCACCTGATCCCTGGAACGGAACAGCACCTTGCTGCCGCTGTCCCAGCGGAAGCGGACCACCCGGTCGGTCATGTAGTATCGCTGGCGGGGCGACGGATCGGTGATTGGCTCGCTAAAGGTCATAATCGGGCCGGGGCCAGCCGGGGCGGTGGTTTTGAATAAACGGCTACCGCCGGCAAAATCGGTCCAGTTCCGGTTGTAGACCGAGATGACCCGGTTGGCGGCTGGGGTGGCGGTTGGCTCGGCATCGGTAAGGGTCCAAGTGGGGAACTCGCTGGCGGGCTGGGTGTAGAGGCCGAAGACCCGGTCAGCGCCCGCTCCCATGGCCGCCTCGTCGATCATGCCGAAACGGAGTTCCGCGGCGCCGGCGGCCGCGGTCGGCATAACCGCGTTGGGCACGGCGTTGTGCAAATCACGCTCCAGGCGGAGCAGGGCGAGGCTGCCCTCTTCGTAGATCGCGGTGCGGGCGTTGGTGTTGCTGAAACCCTTGAAGGCCAGGGCGATGAAATCCGCGCCCATGGTCCCCAGAATACCCAGAAGGACCAGGACGATGATCAGCTCGATCAGGGTGAAGCCGTCTGGACGGCGGCATGTTGTTTTGCGGCACGGTTGGTTCATTTTTTGTAACTAATCAGGTTTGTTAGATGGTTAGACTGTAGTCTGTTAGCCAAAAACGATTGGGAATAAGGGTGCTAACCGTACAATCTCCAGCATTTTTCAGTTGCTAATAGACTAAACACCTACAGACTATCCACCTGAGTAGTTCTCATTTTTTCATATATTGCAGACAACAGCCACGAACACGAAGCGTTCGCCCTTCGGAGTTTCAACCGTGACCACGATCCGTTTGCTATCGGTGGCCCCGGCCAGGAATTTGCCGGCGCTCGCCGGGACGGTGGCGGTGATGGTCGCGGAGTTGCTGGCGATATAGTCGACCTCCACCCAGCGTTTGAAGCCGGGCAGTGTAAAGGCGACGCCGGCCTGGTCAATGAAATTACCGTTTTCAAAGGCGCCGCCGCCAAAGTTTATATAAGCGTAGTCGTCCACATCGTTCCAGCCGGTTCGGTCAGTAGTCGCTTCGCCGTCAAGGCCGATTGCGTTGCTGACCGGGCCATTAGCCGCCACCCGGCTGCTTTCCGTGGTGTTCAGGGGTCCGCCGCCCAACGGCGTATTCTGGTCCCATTTCTTGGCAAGGATTTCATCCATCAGGGCCTGGCCCAAGGCCACGGCCTGCTGGCGGATCATGGGGTCGGGGCTGCGGGTGATGCTGGTGAAAAAAGGCACGAGCACCAGGAGGGAGAGGCCGAGGATGATGATGGTCATGATCAGTTCGAGCAGGGAAAACCCCGTCGCTGCTTTTGTTCGCATGGTTCGCCGGATCATGGACACGCCGGGCCTCGCCGCGCATAGCCGGTTTCCGGGCAGATTGTTATTGGAAGCGAGTCGCTACCGACCTGAAAGGTGATGCTGGCGGCTAGGGGATTGCCGGTGGCCGTGTCGATGGGCTCGCCGTAGCCGTTGAAGTAGACCGCGCCGGCTGTCATGGGCGCCTGTTTGATCAGTGCATAACGCCGGCTGCCGGTCGGGTCGTCGTTGCCCGGGACTTCGGCCTTTTCCGAGCCGTCGGCCCGCTGGATCGTATATCTGTTCGCCTGGACGTTGAGGCCCCAGGCCATGGCCGGCGTAGCGAAACGCCGGGTCATCGCCGTGTGCTGGGCAAAGCGCGCCACCCGGATGAACTCCAGGGCCGCTGCTTCCTGCTGCATGCCGCGCGGCCATCTGACCGCCACGCTGACGCCTAGCAGGCCGATGATGACGATTACCATGATCAGTTCGGTCAGGGTGAATCCCGCTTGGGGGCGCAACATCTTTTCCTGTGTTCTCGGCAGGGTAAAGAAAATATCGAATATCGAACAAGGAATGTCGAATGATGAAGTGCCGTCCTTCGATATTCTGCGGTTCGGCGTTCGATATTCGATATTCTCTTTTGCCTTCACTTCAATATCTCCCGCCAGTTGATGATCCGGTCATTGCCACGATAGATGCCGAAGACGGCCTCCACTGTCGCGCTGCCGGCCGGCAGCAGCCAGACCGGGATGTTCGCGTAGTCGATCGCTACAGTGCCGCCGGGATCGCCGCTGTCGGTGGCTGGCGTCAGGGTAAGTCTGCCCTGGCCGGCGCTAAGCTGCAGGGTGGCCGGTGGAATCGACGAGACGGTTATCCCGGTTTCAATCTTGCTGTTGAACAGAAACGCGGTGCAGGAGTCGGCACTATTGGTTTTCCAGGTCGAGGTGCTGTCAAAGTATTCCGCAGAAGACGGCAGGACAAGCGGTACGGTCTCCGGGCCGAAACCGTTTAAGAGCTGCAAGCGGCCGAAGCGGAATTCGCTGCCCGCGTCAAAGGCGATGCCGCTGCCGGAGCCGTTGAATGTAAAGGCAGCGGTCGTGGCAATGACGCCGTTGCCCGGGGTGGCAGTCTCGCTGTTGTCAGCCAGGTTGACGGACAGGGAGATCGCGGCGTTGAACGGAATCTCCGGCGTTACCGTGGTCGGGTCGTCGCGGGTGAAGGTCAGGGTGTCGGCCGCGGCCGGGGTGACAGTGCCGGTGCCGTTATTGTTCGGCGTGACGGTTGCCGGGTTGATGGCGGTGGTATAGGCGGCCTGGGCGTTGGCGTACACCTGCGAGACATCAACGGCCGCGATTTTCCAGAGGTTGCCGGCGTAGTTGACCGTGGTGTTGTTGGCCAGGTTTTTTGCGGTCACCAGGGTCTGGGGGGCGGTGGCATAGCCGAACGGCTGACCGATATAGGTGAACGATCGGCTGGCGCAGGCGGTATCGTTGAAGGTTTTAAAGCTGGGCGTGTTGTTGGCAGTCAGATCAAAGTGGTCCGGCACGAAGCGGCCGACATTGAGCGCAGCCGAGATGATAGAGCGCTCGGCTGCTGTGGAGTCGGCGGCATCGACCGCGGCAAAGGTCTGGTCCTCGAGCTGCATGGTAAAGGCGCCGGTTTCGGAATAGGTGGCGTTGGTGGCGGTCAGCACGCCGCTGACCGCAGCGGTTCCGATGGAGAGGGCACCCAGGTTGCCGTTCAGGCAGCCGGTGGGCAATAGGCAGGCGGTCAGATTGGCAGTGGGGGTACCGCTATAGTTGGTTGTGATACCGGCCGCAGAGTTGACCGCGGTGGCATTGACCCGGAATGGTTGGCCGGCCTTGTGGACCACGCCGCCGGTTGCCGCGGTGTTGTTGAGCGTTCGCGAGGTGCCGGCGGTCTGCCAGTTGCTGTCCTGGACGCTGACTCCGGTAAAGCTGGCCGGCCGGATGGCGAAGTTGTTGTTGGAGCAGCCCCGACGTGCACCGCCGGTCACGCTGGTCACCTTGATCCGCGCATCGGGCCAGGCGTTGTTTTCCGTAAAAGTTGCCGCCTTGCGGCCCAAGTCGCCGGCCACGAATTGCATGAGCGGCAGGGTCTGGATGGTGGCCCAGCTGCTGCGGCAGCCGTCCGCGTCGAGTGCGGCGCTGTTGTTGCTGCTGTCGAGCAGTTCGATACGAACCTGGCTCGCGTAAACAGGGTCGATGGCGCCTCCCTTGATGGCGATGATATCAAGCGTAAAGGCAGTGCCGGCAACCTTTGTCTTGATCACCCCGGTAACGGCGCCGGCGCCGGTGCTGGTCTCGTAGGCATTGAAGTTGCCGCCGCCGGCGTTGATTGGGATACTCGGGCTGGTGTCGGCGGTAATCGCCGGGGCGGTTATGTCGGAGGCGGTGATGGTGGCCGAGGGCGGCGTGTTCAGGGTGATGCTGAAGGTTCTGGTGCCGGCCACAAGCGGTGCGTTGGCCGGCAGGATGGCGGCGCCATCGCTTGCGGTGAGTCCGACCGTGTCAACGCGGGTGGTGATCACGTTCCAGAAGGCATCCACCGCATTGACCCGGACCGTGAAGGCCACACCCTCATCCTGGGCAGTGGGCGTGCCGGTCTTGCCGGTCGGGGTGCCGGACGCCGCGGTTTCGCCGGGCACCAGGATCTGCAGCTTGGCCGCCGCGCCGGCCACGACGAGAAATGCGTTGCTGGTGCCGGTCTGGGCGCCGGCGCTGTTGGTGGCGGTAATGGAGTAGGAGCCGAGATTGACAATGGTGATGCTGTGGCTGGCCAGTACGCCGTTGACAAAGGCGGCCGTGGTGCCACCGCCGGCAGCCAGCGCGCCGCTGGCCGTGATATTGACCGTGCCGGTAAAGCCGGTATCCGTGAGATTGGCAACGGTCTGCGCCGTGATTTTTATGGAAAACGGCAGGCCGGAGGTCTGGGCGGGGATAGTACCGCCGGCCGACGCCTCCACCAGAAAATGATCGAAGATCGTCGGCTTGAGCGCGATCAGATGGCCGATGTTTACGTCGGCGGCATTCGCGGTCGCGGTCCGGGTGCCGGTGGCGCCGGCCGCGGCTTTCGTTTCATCCGTGGCCAGGAGGGAGGTGGTTGTGTTGGCATATGACTGCCGGTATCTCTCGGCCATGCCAGCCGTGCCGGAAAAATCATTCTTGTTGGCGGTCACAAAAAAACCGACCAGCAGGGCGTTGCTGACCGTGGTGGTGACCGTGGGCGCCGTCACCGAGGTGGAGGAACCGTTGGCTTGGCCGCTGGCGACATTGATCGGGTTGGCCGCGGTGTCGACGCCGCGATAGGCAACCATGCCGCCAGCCCAGTCATTTCGTAATGAGGTCCATGCGTAACTGGCCGGCTCGGTTGCGGTAGCCACCCGGTAATAGATGGCCTGGGTCAGTGTGGCACCACTTGACTTGCTGTCGATCAAGGTCCAGCCAGCCGGGGCGGTGATGCTGTCAGTGGCCCGCAAGATGACCTGGGCTAGCAGCACGTGGCCGGTAGTCACGCCGACCGGCACGGCAAGGGTAAGATCAAAGGAGTTTTTTTGGGTGGCGGTACTTGATCCGACCAGGGAGATGGCGGCCCGTGCCAGCGGCGCGTATAACAGCAGTATCGCTAACAGTACGCAGAGAGAAAAGCAAGGGCGGCGTATTGTGGTGATCACCTGCTGTTTCATGGCATATCGCGTGTTCCCAGGGTTGAGAGCCGTCATTATTTGTCAAGACATTCAGCTGATACCTGCCGTTATGGTATATGGCCTTACGAGAAAAAGCAACGCCGGTTCCGTCGTGTCGGTGTAAATCCGATTATCCTGCGGCATGGCCAATCGACTCGTTGACCAAGTCGGAGAGTTCGGAAAATGTCCGGCAGTTGTAGATCCGCGCCCGGATTGCGCTGCCGCCGGCCAGCCCCTTCAGGTAGCGGCCTACCTGGTTTTTGATTCTGGGCAGATTTTTTATGGTTTCGAGATGGGTCGCAATCAGATCCAGATGGCGTTGCAAGCCAACCAGCCGGCCGGCCACTGTTTCCGGCCTGCCTGACGCTTGAAAAACCCAGGGGTTGCCCAGGGCGGCCCGGCCGACCATCACCCCGTCGCAGCCGGTCTGCTCCATCATGGCCAGCCCGTCCTGATAACTTGCGACATCGCCGTTGCCAACCACCGGGATGGCGACGGATTTCTTCACCTCGGCGATCATCCGCCAGTCGGCCCGGCCGCTAAAGCCCTGGGACCAGGTGCGGCCGTGCACGGTCACCATGGCGGCGCCGGATTCTTGCGCCATACGGGCGAATTCCGGCGCATTTTTCGTCGTCTCGTTTAAGCCGCTGCGAAATTTGACGCTCACCGGTATTTTTGCCTGGCGACAGACCGCCTCGATGATCCGCGCCGCCAGGCGCGGTTCTCCCATGAGGGCGGCGCCGGCGCCCTTGCGGGTCACCTTCTTGACCGGGCAGCCCATGTTGATGTCGATTAAATCGATGGGCAGCTCCGTGAGGATGGCGGCGGCTTCGCCCATGATCTCCGGCTCGGCGCCGAAGAGCTGGAAGGCAACCGGCCGTTCGGCCGCAACCGTGGCCAGCATGGCTAGGGTGTTCTTCTGACGGAAGACCAGGCCGTGGCAGCTGATCATCTCAGAAAAGCAGAGGCCGGCGCCGTATTCCCGGCACAAAAGACGGCAGGCCAGGTCGGTGTAACCGGCCAACGGTGCCAGCAGAAAGGGGCTGGTCAGGGTGAGGGGGCCGATTTGCACGGTTTGCAACGTAGAATAAATTGGCGCCGGTCAGCGGGCAATGGTCGAATCCAGGACCTGATCGTAGATCTGCTCGGCCAGATCGTCGGCCATGGCAGCCAGGGCCTTTTCCTTGTTGCCCCTGGTAGAGGCGGCGTCGTTGGTCAGGGTGAAGAATTTACTGAGAGTGAGCCCGTCCTTCTGACAGACCACCGCATCCGGGTTGTTTTTTCGCAGGGTGAAGCGGACGGTGAGCGTGGCCTCGACCTCCTGGGCCTGGTCATAACGGGTGTATGCCGAGCCCGGCAGAGTGATGGCGAGGATCTGGCCTCGCAGATGGAAGTCCGCCGCTGCTCGGTCCTGGGTGAGGCGGACGCGGGGATTTCTGCGGAACCAGCT
>Ga0156789_1126_pt2 | contig 16930 bp, 23 predicted proteins | sample RifOxyD3_FD_110738 | JGI IMG/M metagenome (GOLD analysis project Ga0156789, IMG submission 110738) | Deltaproteobacteria bacterium RIFOXYD12_FULL_57_12 | reverse complement strand
GACCTGCAGGGTTGCCCCCTGGCTGGTTGACGTGGAGCTCTGGACGATCCGCAGTTCGATTCTGGGCGAGGTGGATACCACCTGCAGATCGAGCTTCTGACCGGTCTGCAGCGGCACCTTTGTTTCGGCCATGAAGCGGCGCTGGCCGAGTTCCAGCATGATTCGCTGTTCGCCGCCCTCGGCCACCGTGGCCCGGATGATCTTGTCGGCCGGCAGTTGCAGAAAAATATCTTCGCGGGCTGGCAGGTTTTCCTGAACCTGGCCGACCGGCGCATACGGGGTGATCGGGGTTATTTCGGCCATGTCGCCCTGACAGCTCAGGTGAATAGGCTGTAGTCTGTTAGTCCATTAGGCGCTGATTGCCAACAGCTTGCGGCCAGAAATGTCATAATCCGTACTGTTCGTCCCTATCTACCTAACCTCGATAAACTGGATAAGTACCTTCACGAAATAATTTTCTGCCAAAAACGCGCAGAATATTATTTCGTGAAGGTACTAAACAACTACAGACTAATCAACCTGGGCAGTTACCCGAAATTATTGCGGAACAGACCGACTAGTCTAGGATATGCACCCGCATGCGGAGCTGCTGGCGCTGCAGGGCAAGACAGTAGGCGATGATTTTGTCCTGTTCGGCCTCTTTCATATTCACCAGATGAAAGGCGACCAGGCAGCGGCCGTCGGGCGCTGTCTCCACCCGGGCGACAATGCCGTTGCAGGCCAGAGGTTGTTCCGCCGGCGCGGGCAGCGGGATGCCAAGCAGCAGGCGCTGGTTGATCCGGGGCCGGGTAAACGGTTCCGTAAAGGAGAGTAAAATGCCGTTGCCGCTGATATTGACCGCCTCGCCGTAAACCGGCTCATGCTTCTCGGCGCCGGTCTGGGGTTGCTCTATGCTTACCGGCAGCTCCGCCCTGATTCGGAAGTAATCCCGCTTCTGGACATGGGAGAATGTTTCAAGCGCGGTGAGCGCTATGGTCCGGTCGTCCAGAAATTCATCTATATGGGCAAAGGCCGAGAGGGTGGGGCCGTTTATGTCAAGAGCCAGAACGCATTTTGCCTCGAGGTTGATGGCGGCCTGTCTGGGGAGTTGGCCGGACAGGAAGACCGCTTTGATTTTTGGGGGGGTGATGGTCTGAACCACGCACTCAAGCCGTTTTTTCTCGCCGTTGACTAACGGCAGCGTGATGGTGCAGACCCTGGGATTCGCAATATGGTCGAATATGGCAAGAGAAGACACGCCGGCTGTTTTTTCCTGAAGCTGGTGGTTAATGAGTTTTCATCCGGAAATGGCCTTTCCGGATTTTAGTATTCAGGATTCAGAATTCAGTATCCAGAATAAAACCTATAAGAACAGTGCGTTATTCTGACTACTGAATTCTGAATACTGGATTCGTCATCTGGAAACGATGCGTTTCCAGATGGAAACTAATGAGCGGTGTTGATGATGCCGCCGCTCTTACCCAGATTCACTTTATAGCCGGACATGGCTGTGATGTTGTCCCGCATCTGGGAGAGATCGGCCGCAATGACCGTCATTTTGCCAGTTATTTTCGGAAAATGCAAATCGTTGTGCGTGGTGATTTCCTGCAGCAGAACCTGACGCTGCTGGAGCAGGGTTTTGTCTTCATTCGAAACGGCCGTGTCCTTGGGCAGGGCGGCGAGCTGTTCGTCCGTCCGTTCCGCCTTTTCCTGCAGCACCTGCATTTCCAGGCGGTATGCCTCAAGTTCCCGGGGCTGCGAATGCGCCAGGATGCGGGGCAGCAACCGGATGTGCCCCAGGATTTCACTGTACTGGGCAATGGACTGGCGCAGCAGTTGGGTCAGGGTTTCCATGGCGGATAAACCTGTCACAGGGCCGCGTTCAGCTGCCGGTACTCGGTTACTCTCGCCGGTTCGGCCTTGATGGCGGCTTCCTTCTGCTCCGCTGTCTGTTGGCGGTTGATCTCGATGGCCTGCATCCAGGTGCGGCGCAGATCAGTGAGCAGGGCCTCGACCACCTTCAGCCGTTTTGCGTCGTTGCGCAGATTGGCCGTGAGCAGTTCCCTGATCATGAAGTTGTAGAGGGCGTCGAGATGTTGGGCGATCTCACCGCCTATCTCATGGTCCAGGGAGTTGTCCAGCTCCGTGACAATGGCGACCACCTTGTTGATCTTTTCCGCCCTCATGGGGATGTCGCCGGTCTCGATGGCCTGCTGGGCCTGGCAGAGGAAGCGGATGGCGCCGTCATACAGCAGGATGAGAACCTGCTCCGGGCTGGCGGTGGAAACCTGGGTGTTCTGATAGTGGCTCAAATAGGCGTTCATTATTTGTAACTCCAGAGGTTGTTGAGTACGTTCATCTGCTTGGCGAGGTAGTCGCTCTGGCTGTTCATCGAGCTAACCAGTTGTTCAAGGGCGCTGAACTGTTTCGTCAGGGTCTCTTCCCGCTTGCTCACTCGAAGTTCCAGGCTTGCAATGTCCTTGTCGATCCGAGAAATCAGACTGTTGGCGGTTTTTTTTCTGCCGGCCAGGAAGCCGTCGGCTGAATTGGTGAGTTCGGCAAGATAGTTCGTGAATTGCGAGGCAATACCGGTAAGGTTGCTGTTGTCCGTGTGTTCCCCGGCCAGCAGTTTTACCAGGTCGGCGGAGTTGTTCTTGATGATGTCGCTGAGCTTGCCGCTGTCGAGCTTCAGGGTGCCGTCCTTCTGGGTGGCGATACCCAGTTCCGAGAAGCTTTGTATGGAGCCGCTGCCGCCGACTTTCGTAGTGAGCAGGCCCTGCACCCGGCGCTTGATGTTGGCGAGGGTGGTGTCGCCGTTTAAAATGCCGGCTGCGTGTTCGTCCGTCTTGCTCTGGCTGGCGATGAAGGAGAGCATGTCGTTGTAGGCGGTGACGAATTTCTGGATCTTGGCGGTTATGCCGGCCTCGTCAAGCCGGACGGAAAGAACTGTCGTAGTCGCGCCCTCATCGGCATCGTCAAGGGTGATGGTCATTCCGTGGATGGCCTCGGAAAAGCTGTTGGTCGTGCCGTAGATGTCGGTGTTGTCGACGGATATGTGGGACTTGCTGGCCTGCTGGGCCACCGTGAACGTCGGGGCAAAGGAACTGCCGCTGCCGTTGGTGAGCCCGGAAACGTCCAGGCTGATGGAGCGCTCGTCGTCCTCGTTGCCGGCTTCGTTGTCCGCCCCGTCATAATCCGGGATGGTCGTGGCCACTGCATCGGCGGTCAGCACCAGCCGGTAGGGGTTGGCGGCATCGCCATCGTTGATGATGGTCGCGGTAACGGCGGCGTCCGAATTGTTGATCGCGGACATAATACCGGAGAGGGTATTGTTAGTGTCGTTGATCGTGATGTTGGTAACCGAACCCCCGACCGTCAGTTGCAGCACCCCGGTTTTATAGGTGGTGGTGCTTTTATCGGCGAACTGGCCGGCGTTGCTGATCAGTTTTTCAACCTTGGCAAGCGAGTAAGCCTTCAGCTCATAGGTGCCGGATGAAGCGGCGCTGGAGGCGGTGGCCCCGAAAAAGCCCTCCTTGCTGAGCGTGGTCTTCTGCGGTCGCAGCTCAACACCGCTGTCCATATCCCTGACGCTGCTTAAAAGAGAGGCGAGCTTGGCATTGAAATCCGAGTAGGCCTTGAATCGGGCGTCGTAGTATGTCTTGTCTCTCTGCAGCCGGGTGACGGGCTGCCGCTCGATCTCCATGAGAGATTTGATGAGCGCGCTCGTATCCAGTCCTGTGCTCAGACCGCCGAAACTGATTGCCATTATCGTATCCTCGTCCGTCTTGCGTCGAATGCCGTTCTCATTCAACTCTCGGTGTTGACGATGAGGCCGCGGTAGTCCTGCAGCCTTTTGGAAAGATTGAGCAGCTCCTCCGAGGGGATCTGCCGGATCACCTCGCCGGAGTCCTTGTCAACCACCTTGATGACCAGCTCGTTCACGTCCCTGTTCATCTCGAAACGGACACTGTAGGTGCCGTTCTCGGTTAAGTCCTTTATCTTGCTAAGCACTTCCTCTGGTGCCACCCTTTTTTCATCCCGACTCGGTTCAGCCAGAGTCAGAACGGGTGGTGCCGGTTGTCGCTCGGCACTCGCGGTGCCGGAGGCTTCCGGGCGCAATTTGATGCCCGTCAATGATGCAGCTTCGATCTTCATGGTATCCTCCCTGATGGGTCAATTCGTGTTCCGTACGGGTTTGCCGTAGCCCCGCGTCGCTTTCTGTCAACGGTCTTCCTTTACCGTTGGCCACCCGGGGCGGCGGCGGGGAACCTGGTTCCCCGCCGCCGGTTGGTTTTTATGATAACATATCCTGCCAACTACCTCGCTTATCTGAGCAGCGACAGGGCGAGCTGCGGGGTCTGGTTGGCCTGCGCCAGGATGGCAACGCCAGCCTGCTGCAGGATGTTGGCCTTGGTCATCTCCGCGGTTTCCGCGGCGATGTCGGCGTCCATGATTCGCGAGCGGGCCGCGGTCACGTTCTCGGCCGTGGCCTGGAGGCTGGCGATGGTGGACTCGAACCGGCTCTGGATGGCGCCGAAGGTGCCGCGCAGAGTGTCCACATCGGTAATGGCCTGGTCAATGCTGTTGATGGCATCATCAGCCCCAGTTTCGTCCAGGATGTTGGCATCGGCGAGGGTGGGGGCAAGGGTTTCCACTTCGGCGCCATCAGCCAATTCGGCAAAGATGTCGACGTCGTCGCCATCGTCCCAGGAAACGGTAAAGTCATCGGCCGAGGTCAGGACGACGCTGCCCTTGTAGGTGTTTACATTGTTGGCAGTGGCGGTAGTTCCATCTATGCCGATCAGGGTAGTGCCGAAGTAACTCACCACTTGCTCGGTGGCAGTACCGGCACCAACGAGTTTTTCCGTGAGTTCGATATTCCGGCCGTCGGCCGCGGTCAGGAGCAGGGCGCCGTCGTCATCGATGGTGGCGACAACGCCGGTATCACCTTGTACAGCATTGATGGCTTCAACCAGTTCGTCCATGGTCAGTGTGGGGTCGGCAAGCCCTTGATCAGCACTAGCGATCACCTCGGTGCCGTTGATCGAGACGGTATATGCCAGGGCGGCCGTTGTACCCGTGAATGCGAAGTCGCCGACAGCGTCGAAGGTTTTGGTGGTTGCCTGGGCCGTGGCGGTCACTCCGTGATCCTCGGTGGTCAGGTTGATGGCGGCGGCAATCGCAAATGCGCTGCCAACGGTCTGGCCATCTTCATCACCGGCCTCGGTCGCGCCGATGTTTTCGCCATTGATTATCAGTTCACCCGCGTCCATAACGAGGTCGTCCGCCGTCATCATGGTCGCGTCTGCATTGTTATCCGTCACCGAGGCCATGGTGTAGGTAGCGGTTGCCGTACCCTTACCGATGACGTTGGTCCGCATGCTGGAGCTGACGTCGACGGAAATGGTCTCGCCGACGTTGGCACCGACCTGGAATACCGAGGTGCCCAGCGTGCCGTCCAGCACCTTGCGGCCGTTGAACGCAGTGTTCGCGGCCAAGCGGTCGATTTCAGAGAGCAGTTGCTGGAACTCGGCGTCCAGGGATTCCCGGTCGCTCGACGTGTTGGTGGCGTTCCGTGACTGGACCGCCAGTTCGCGCATACGGTGCAGGTTGTTGGTCATTTCCTGCATTGAACTTTCAGCGGTCTGCGCCATGGAGATGGCGTCGCTGGCGTTCCGGGCCGCCTGGTTGATGCCCCTGATCTGCGAGGTCATCCGGTTGGCAATGGCCAGACCAGCGGCGTCGTCCTTGGCGCTGTTGATGCGCAGACCGGACGAGAGACGCGCCATGGATTTGGCAAGTACGTTCTGGGAATTGCCGAGATTGCGCTGGGCATTCAGGGCGCCGATGTTGGTATTGATGATTAATGCCATGGTGAAATCCTCCGTGAAGTTGTTTCGGGCATCCTTGCCCAGTTGGTTGGTTTTGCAGGGGATTGTTGCTTGTTGACGGTTGTTCTCAGATTCGGTTTGTCTCCTTTGCACCTCCTTCTGTTTTGGGTTGTTGGGGTTTTACAACTTACTTGTCGGCCGGGCCGGGTGGAAAGTTTAGGTTTTTTTTAAATGCAGAATGCAGAATTTAGAATTTAGAATTCCTGACTCCTTGTTATTCATTCCCGCGTGTTGTTGGAGGGTGCATTTTTGCTTGCCATTTGTTCGCTAAAACGCTAACCTGGAACCATGCGAAAAATAATTTTCTATTGCCTTGAAAATGGCGAATGCCCAGTTCGGAATTTTCTTGATTCCCTTTCCAGTAAACAGGTGGAGAAGGTTTTCTTTGTTCTCGATCTAATTGAAAATTTTGATCTTGTTCCCAGTAAATTTTTCAAAAAACTTGGAGCGACTGACGATATTTGGGAAGTCCGGATCCAGTATGGAAATGACATTTTTCGTTTACTTGGTTTTTTTGATGGTAATGACCTGATAGTCCTGAATCATGCTTTCACGAAAAAAACTCAAAAAACACCCGACAAAGAAATTAAAACAGCCGAACGAAGAAAAAAGGACTATTCCACAAACACAAAAAGGAGGTTGTCATGAGCGACTTGCAGAAATATAAAAATAAACGAATGAAGGAAGATCCTGAATTCTGGCGGAATTACAACGAGCGTTTTGAAACATTCAAGCTTGGAGTACTCTTGAAACAGGCTCGCGTGGAGGCAGGGATGACCCAGGAGCAGATCGCCCACGAACTCCATACTACCAAATCTGTAATTTCCAGAATGGAGAACCATGCGATTGATATCCGTTTATCTACCCTTGAAAAATTTGCCAAAGCGGTTGGTCGGCATATTCATGTAGCCTTGGTTTAATCGAAACAATAACCCTTCAACTCAACTCCGCCCCTATTTTTCCCCCTCCGGCAACGGAGTCCTTACCTGGCGGGTAAATTGTAGGAGGACGACATGACATTGAAGTTGCGCAAATGGGATAGCGTCGAATATCTCAAAACCGAGGAAGACATGGCCCTGTATCTTGAGGCCTGCATGGAAGAGGCTGGCGACGATGCGGCCTTCATCGCCAAAGCGCTTGGCACCATCGCCCGCGCCCGTGGTATGAGCCAACTTGCCAAGGACACCGGGTTGGGCCGCGAGAGCCTGTACAAAGCACTTTCCGGCGAGGGAAATCCGAGCTTTGCGACGATTTTGAAGGTGACTCACGCACTGGGATTCAAACTGCATGTTCACGGGGAGAAAAAAGACATGCATAAAATTACAAAAATCGCCAAATAGGTTAAAGCGGACAGCGGGACAAGTCCGGAATTTCAATCGAAGTTCATTGGCCGCCACCGCTTACCCTTATGTTTAGACAGTAGGCTACAGACTAATAAGCTAACCACCTGCCGTTAGCCGCCGATGATTTCATTTAGCCCCTCAATGACGAGATCGAGTTCTTCAGGTGAGATTTTCGCAATTCGCTTACCGAGACGTTCCTGTGAGAGGGTGCGTATCTGGCTGATCTTGACCCACGATTGCTTTGGGAGAGCAGAAGAGGAGAGTGGGAGGGTAAGCGGGAATCCTGCCTTTTGTGGTTGGCTGGTGAGGGCTACGGCGATAACGACACCGGACCGATCATTGAACACATCTTGGCTTAAGACGAGTACGGGTCGTAGCCCGGATTGTTCATGCCCTTTTGTCGGATCGAGGTTTGCCCAGTAGACCTCGCCCCTCAGTATTCTGGCCATTCTTCGATTTCCCGAGAGAACCCTTCCTCGGCGATGGCCTTTTCAACCGCCGGATCGAGTTTGGCGCACTCTCGTGCCAAACGACTCCTGTTGACTCGCGAGAGCTTTTCTTTGATGGCTTCCTGAATGGCCTTGCTTCTATTAGGGAAGACCTTGGCCGAAACCAATCTGTCCAACTTGCCCAGCGTTTCTTCCTCAATTGTGATGGCGATCTTTGCAGTACTCATACGTCACCTCCGATATTACATTATGTCATACCGCCGGTGTTTTCAAGGTTTTTTGTAACTACCCAGGTATTCAGGAGTCAGAATTCAGGAGCCAGAATGAGAGCTCTTGAGTCCGGCGATGTTGTTGAACTTCGTTCGTTGCTTTCCGAGGTCAGCAAGCTGCTGGAGGCTTATGCCAAGGCCATTCTGAATTCTGACTCCTGAATTCTGAATACCTGAGCAGTTACCAGCCGATAGCCTAAACACCTACAGCCTATTTTTTCCCTTCCGGCAACGGCGTCCGCACCTGGTAGGTTGAATTTTCCAAAACTACCTGTAGCGCCCGGTTGGCTGAAGGCGCGTAGAGAATCGGGGCCTGCAGGTTGAGGGTCACCTGGCGGTCGGCATGCACCGTTACCACGGCCAGGGTAAAGCATTCGCCGCCGGGCTTGATGTCGAGCTTCTGGCAGTCTTTCTTGTCGGGCGCCACCTGGTAGGTCGGGAAGAAGTTGGTTGGGTCGGTCAGGACAAAGGCGACCTCCGGATCCTCGGTGCTCTGGATCCAGAAGAGCGGTCCGTTCTTTTGGTTCGGCATGACCACGAAATGACGCAGCGCTGCAAAGCCGAGCAGTCCTTCCGGGAAAAGCAGGGTCTTGTCCGGATCGTACTCCAGCTCGCCGAAGCGGGTGTGGATGATCTTTTTGGGGGCGGTCGAGGTCTCGGTATGCATATGGGTTATTTCCTGGTCGTGACGGTGGTGTTGCTCAGCACATCCAGATCGGCAAGGTTCCACTGGGTTGCCTCCTTGTTTTCCAGACAGATTCTCTCGTAGATTTCCTGTCGGTATATTTTCTTTTCCGGCGGGGCGTCGATGCCGATTCTGATACCGCCGCCTTTTATCTCGATGACCGTGATTTTGATATCGTCGCCGATAACAATGCCTTCACCGTTTTTTCTGGTCAGTACCAGCATAATTTTCGCCCTCCCTGGCAGTATTTCCGGCTCCGCCGGAGAATTAGGTTGTTTAGACTAATAGGCTATTAGTCTGTAGGTGTTTAGTCTGTAGGTTTTGCTAACAGTCTACAGTCTAACAGTCTACAGCCTATCCTTTACAGATAATTAAGGATCGACAACTGCGAGACCTTGGCGGTAATGCTTAAGGCCGCCTGCAGGGCTGTCTCCTGCTGGCTGATGTCAGTGATGGCCTTGATGATGTCGGCGTCTTCGTAGCGGGAGAGAATCTGCTGCAGATCGATCTGGACGTCCGCCATGAGTGAGCGGGCATTATCGAGCTGGGCCGCATTGTTGCCCAGGCCGGCCCGCTGCCGGTATATCTGATCCGATGCCTGGTCCAGGTTGCCGAGTAAGGCACCGACCGCGGCCGGGTCATTGGCCCGCATGGCCGCTTCGATCTGGGTGAGTACCGCGAAGATGTCTGTTCCGCCGGCATCGACGGCGCCGTCGTTATCGGCGTCGCCCACAAACAGGGCGTTGCCGGTGGCGCTCACCGCGATGGTTTCGCCCGGCGCGAATTCCAGGGTGGTGGCGTTCGCATCGCCGTTGTAGAGCACCGGCCAGGTGGTCCGGTCGGCCGGATCATAGGTTAAAGGATCGTAGGCCGGATTTTCCGTAAACGGCCTGGTGTTTTCCATGAAGCCGGCAAAGAGGTACTTGCCCTCGACCTGCGCGTTGGCGGTCTGCAGCAGTTCGTCTTTTATATGTTTGATGCTGTCTGCCAGGATGTTCATGTCTTCGGCGTTCATCGTGGCGTTCGAACCCTGGATTGCCTTTTCCTTGGCATTGATCAAGATGTTTTCGACGTGTTCCAGAAACCCGTCGGCGGTCTGCAGCTTGTCCAGGCCCAAGTCCGTGGTGTTCATAAACCGGTCATTGGCGCGGATTCTCGAGCGAGCGTTCAGGATCGGCTTGATGGCGGTCGGATCATCCGATGGGCGGTTTACCCTCTTGCCGGTCGTGGCGATGTTGCGCATGTCAAGCAGCCGGCTGCTTATCTGCTGGATCTGGTACTGCAGGGTTCGGTATGTGGTGGCTTGGGTGGCGCGCATGGTTTTACCCCTTGTAACTACTTCGGTGGAGAGTCTGTAGGTGTTTAGTCTGTAGGTTGTTTTGGCTAACAGTCTAAAAGACTACAGGCTAAACAACCTGAGTCGTTCGTTTACCCTTTGATCATCAGAATGGTGGTCATCATCTCTTCCACCGTTGACAGCAGTTTGGCCGATGCCTCGAAGGACTTCTGGTAGCGGATGAGGTTGATCATTTCTTCCTCAAGGGAGACGCCTACTCGGCTGTCGCGCAGGTTCTGCAGTTGCAGGATGGAATCTTCCGTGCCGCTCAGGGTCAGTTTGTTCTGGCTGGCGTCAATGCCCAGGTCGGCGGCCATCCTGCCGTAGAATCCGGTAAAGGTGTCGGTGCCGTCGATGAGTTTGGCAGCGCCCAGGGCAGTAAGGAGCATGGCATTGGTGTTGTCGCCCGACGCGCTGCTGGCCCCGGCGGCAATTTGATTGCTGTCGGTGATGTCGACCGAGATGTTGCGGCTGGCATTCTGCTGGAGGGCCAGCGGCGTGAAAAAGTCGCGAGCTCCGATGTTGTCGAGGCCGACGCCGGCCTGATGCTGCGTGTTGACGCTGTTACTGATGGTATAGGCCAGCTTGTCGAGGTTGTCGAGCAGGGCCGGGATGTATTCATCGGTCATGTAGAGCATGCCCTTGAATTCGCCGCCCAGATCACTGCTCTTCAGATTCAGGGTGGTGGCACCGGAGGTGAGGGTCAACTGGATGTCATTGCCTGCCTGGGTAGCCTTCAGGGTCAAGGCACTGCCGCCCTGCACCAGGGAGAGACCGCCGGGCAGCTGGACCGAAACCATGTTATTGCCTTCATCGTAGCTCCGGACGCCAAGCGAATAGGCAAGCTCGTTCAAGAGCAGGTCGCGCTGGTCAAGCAGGGAGTTGGCCTGCAGACCGGTAGCTGCGATGCCGGAAATTTGCTGGTTCAGATCGGCAATCGTCTGGAGCTTCCGGTTGATATCGGCGGTCTTGGCCACAATGCTGTCGATGGTGTCGCTACGGATGGAATCGAGTTCGGCGCTGGTGGAATGGAAGGCGTTGGCGAGGATGCCGCCCTGTTGAATCACCATGTTTCTTTCGACAGTACTGCCGGGGTTGGCGGCCAGCGTCTGCCAGGCAGCAAAAAAACGGTCGATTACCGTGGCCAGATTCTGCTCGCCGATATTGAAAACCCGTTCCAGTTCGGTCAGCGAGTCGGCCTTGCCGGTTTCCTCGCCAAGGGAGACGTTTTTTGTCTGCAGCTGACTGGTCAGAAAGGCGTCGTGTTCGCGGACAATGCCGGAAACCTTGACGCCGTGGCCGATGAAGAAGCCGTTCAGGTCAAGGGCGGGATAAGGGGAAAGCTCGATTTTCTGGCGGGAATAGCCTTCGGTGTTGACGTTGTTGATGTTGTTGCCGGTGACTTCGATAGCCTTCTGGCTGGCGAAGAGGCCTGTCTTGCCGGAGTTCAACGCTGTGAGTATGCCGCCCATGTCAGATCTTGCCCGAGAGAAGTCTGCCGCCGGCGTGGGTTTTGACAACGCCGCCGGTCTGGCTGTAGACGGCCGGTGTTATCTGCCGGCCGAAGAATTCCATGGTTTCTCGAATCCAGTTGAGCGCCGACCAGAACAGATAGGCGTTGCGCCGGTTTTCCGCCTGGATTTCCCGGGCGAGAGACAGGTCGCGGGCCGGGAGGTTCCGCAGCGGGCCCATGGCTCGCAGGAGTTCCTCCTTTTCCTGCATGACCGTCTGCAGCTCGCCAATGTCTAACGCCCTGGCGCATTCACGTTCCTTGAGGATGATCGAATGCAGCTGGGTGAGCTGGGCATGCGTCGAGGGCGCTGCCATGGTTATCGTTCCTCAACCAGGAAGCGCAGGAGGCTGGCCGCCACCTTCTGCAGATCGGGCTGGTAGGAGCCGTCCGCGATCTGTTCTTTCAGGGCCTGAACCTTTTCTGTCCGCTCGGGATCAGCAGCGGCGGCGGTCGCCTTGGCCTTGCTCACATCCTGCAGAACAGAGGAAAAATCCACATGGTCCTTCATCTGTGCCTTGTCCGCCTGTTTGGCGGCGCGTGGCGCCTCGGCTTTTTTCGGCTCGTTGATCGGCCCTGGCTGTGGGCCTCCATAGATTTTTACTGTCATGGCGGTTACCTTCCCTTGTGTTTTGCCGTTGCGGTGTCGTGGCTAATCTATTTTATTTCAAGATGTTGCGCCATTTGTCCCGCGTTCCAATCCCTTGAAACATCTTCCTCTTATCCTTCCTATCGACGGGCGGCAGGCAATACTTTATATTTTTTTTCAACTGCGCGGTTAGTTAGACGGTAGGCTGTTAGAACTGCTCAGATATTAAAGAGAATATCGAATATCGAACAAGGAATTTCGAATCATGAAGTTTTTCTCTCCGGGGCGGTCTCGGCGGTTCGAAATTATACGAACGGCAAAATCAATCAACCGTTCCTCAATATCGAACTCCCTGTGTCCCTTCGTCATTCATTATTCCTTGTTCGATATTCGATATTTTTTTTGCCTTCTATCCTATCTCCGCGGTTAGCGGGGATTTTTCTGCAGCTGCCGGTACAGGGCATCGGCAATCCCGACGCCCTGGCTTTGGGATTGCATTCGGGCCACTTCCTGGTCCATCATCTCCTGAAATATTTCCGAGCTGATATCCTTTTCGAGAAGGCCGCCGTCCGGGACGGTGGCCCGCATTCCCTTGAAAAGGGTCTGAATAAAGATCGCCTCGAACTGCTGGCAGACCTTGCGCATATTTTCAGGACTGTTTTTGTTGCCGGGCTGGCTGGGCGAACCGAGCGGAGCCTGACTCATCAAGGATTTTGGATCGATGTAAGTTTCCATAGCTAGAAGGCAGAAGGCAGAAGGCAGAAGTTAGGAGTCAGGATTCAGAATTCGGAATTATTTTTTCCTTACTCATTACTTCTTATCGGCAGCAAGGAAGAAAAGCTTTAGAGGGTGGAGAGAGGTGCGGGAGGTCGAGTTAGAGAAGCAGTTACCTTCGAACGATAAGCGTTCAGCAGTGCCGCGATGCGCACCCTGAAGGGCATAAACTCCAGAGGCCTGCGAGCTATAGCCCGCCTATGTGAGCAGGCCGATGATCCCCCGCGAGGTGGGATAAACTCCTAACCCCGATAAACGGGATAAGTACCTTCACGAAATAATTTTCTGCCAAAAACGCGCAGAATATTATTTCTAAGGTACTAAGGGACTCGGAAAATACTAATATACCTGGATCGCGCCCGGATTGGGGTCAGATTTGGCTGGGCCGATTGAGCAAAACCGTAGGCGTAGCAGCGCTACGACAAGGATTTTGCGATTGAGGCGCGGCCAAAGGTGGCCCTAAGACGGGATGCGTGATGGTATATTAGTATTTTCCGAGTCCCTAAGATGTGGTGCTGCTGACGCTTACTTAGAGAACAACCAGTTCGGCGTGCAGGGCACCGGACGCCTTGATTGCCTGGAAGATGGCGATCAGATCGCGGGGTGAGGCGCCGATGGCGTTTAAGGCAGTGGCTACATCGCCGATGCTGACCCCCATCTTGAGCACAACCAGATTGCTTTCCGCCTCTTTAACATCGATGGCGGTCTGGGGAACGACAACGGTCTGACCCTGAGCCAGCGGATTCGGCTGCGAGACATTGGCGGATTCGGTGATGACCAGGCTGAGGTTGGCGTGCGACACCGCCACGGTTGCCAGGCGGACGTCGCTGCCCATGACGATCGTGCCGGTCTTTTCGTTGACCACAATGCGGGCCACGGAATCCGGGTTGACCTCCAGGCCTTCGAGGGTGGCGATGAAGCCGATGGTGGCGTTCTGGAAGGTCATGGGGATGTCGATGTGCAGGCTGCCGCTGTCGATGGCGTTGGCGATTCGTTCGCCGAAGTGGCTGTTGATCACAGCGGTCATCCGGGAGACAGTGGTGAAGTCGGCCTGCTGCAGCCGGTAGGTGAGGCCGTTTTGCGTGTTAAGGGCAAAGGGCACCTCCTGCTCGATCAGCGCGCCGCCAGGGATACGGCCCACGGTCGGGTGGTTTTTCTGGACGGTGGCTGCTTTGCCGCCGAAGGCCAAGGCGCCGATCACGAGCGGACCCTGGGCCACGGCATAGACCTGGCCGTCCGGTCCCTTGAGCGGCGTCATGAGCAATGTGCCGCCGGTGAGGCTCTTGGCGTCGCCGACCGAGGAGACCTGCACGTCAATGCCGCTGCCGATTTTGGCAAAGGGCGGCAGATCGGCGGTCACCATGGCGGCGGCCACGTTGTTCACCTTCACCTGGTTCGGGTCAACTTTGATCCCCAGTCGCTCCATCATGTTGACCAGGGACTGGATGGTAAACTCGGTGCCGTTGCTGTCGCCGGTACCGTTGAGTCCGACCACCAGGCCGTAGCCGATCAGTTGATTATTGCGCACCCCTTCCATCTGGGCGATATCCTTGATCCGCGCCCCCTGAGAGATGGTCGGCATGCAGAACAGGGCCAGGATGACGAACGTCACGATTTTCGAAAGTCTTTCAACCATGGTGTGGTCCTTTAAAATGGCCAGATATTATCGAGAATGCGCGTTGCCCAACCCGGTTTCTGCTTATCGCTCACCACCCCGTTGCCGGTATAGACGATATTGGCATCCAGCACGTATTTGGAGTCGACGACGTTTTGCGGGGTGATGTCCTCGGGCCGCACGATGCCGGAGAGGCGGATGATCTGGTCCTCATTGTTGACCCGCACGGTCTTGCCGCCCTCGATGCGCAGGTTGCCGTTCGGCAGAACCTCCAGCACCCTGGTGGTGAGAGTGGCGATCAAATCTTCCTTGCGGGAGGTCGAGCCGGAACCCTTGAAGTCGTTTTTGTATTGCGCGCCAAGCAGCGCGGTCGGGTCAATGGACCGATTGGCATTGGCGAGATCCTTTTCCAGGCCGATGAATTTGGTGATGCCGGCGGAGATGTCGCTGTCGCGGCCGGTGGCGGTGGTCGCCTGCTTGCTGGCGCTGGCTTTCTCGTAAATGGCGACGGTTACGAGGTCGCCGGTCTCCCGTGCCTTGACGTCATAAAACAGGCTGCCCCGGCGGGTGGTCCAGAGAGAACCGCCGGCCGGCGGCCGCGCCGGAGCGGCCATCGGGCTGGAGGCCGGCGAGGCCATCTGATCCACCCGCGGCGTCGGGTAGGCAGCGCAGCCGGCAAGCAGAATCAAGGCCGTCATCATGAGAAGAGCAGGCAATTTTTTTCGCATAATCATAACTCCACGGTCACCTCGCCGGGGGCGCTGACCCGGCCGGCGACTTCCTTCTGCGAATTGTTGTTCAGAACCGTGATCGGCGCGCCTTGAATCGCATCATGGCGGGCAATGCCCTTGGCGGTCACGCGCAGTCCACCCTTGCGGGCGGTGATCGTCACTGTCTGGCCGCGCAGGATCGCGGCTGGCTCTTCCACCCATTGGCGGTTGACCGGCTTACCCTGGCGGATGGAGCGCTTGACTTCCATGCCGATCAATTCCTCGGGCGCAAAGCATGGATTGCGCAGGCCGACCAGATCAAGGGTGGCGACGTTGATGTCCTGCGGCCTGATGCGCGAACCGCGCGCCAGATCGTTGGCCGCGACGATCACCGGTGCCAGGGCCTCAAGTTCGCCGCGCACGGAGATGTTTTTTACAACCCGGCCGTCAACCCGGTAGATCAGCGTAAACCGCTGGCTGTCGAGGATCGACGGATCAGAGGGAATGATCTCCAGTTCGAGGCGGCCGGCCGGCAGGTTAAAGGGCTGTGGCAGGCTGAGATTCTTGAAGCGGACCTCTGCCTGGGGCAGGATGCCTTCACTCTTGTTCAGAAATTTTTCAAGCTGCGCACGGATCTCGGCCGGACCGATCTCGATAGCCTCCCGTTTCGCCACGATTTGCCGAGCGCCGGACCACTGGAAGTTTGCACTGGCCAGGCTGGCATCCTGTTCCGTCAGGAGCTTTTTGAGCTCATCGGCCTGCAGCACCAGCTTCTCGCCCGGTTCTGGGGCGCGGCCGACTCGCTGGCCAGCCAGGGCAAGAGCCTCCGGCGTCGCGGCGGGGGAAAGGGTGGCGACATCGCCCAGGGTGATGATTTCGCCCTTGATCAAGGCGGCATCCCGGAAGGATATCTCCTGGCCGCGGGCGATCGCGCTGAAGCCGAGCAGCAGGAGAAGCGAGAGTGTGATGCAGCGGAACTGGGTCATGGTGGGTTGCCGCCTTAGAACATGGGAAGAAATATCTGTTCCATTATGCATCTCATCTTTGGGCCATATTTGGTCTTGCCTCAATCGCGAAATCCTCAGAGTAGCGCTGCTACTCCTGCGGTTTTGCTTAATCGGCGCAACCAAATCTGACCCAAATCTGAGCGCCTTCTCGTAACAGTTATTTCTTCCCATGTTCTTATACGAGGTTGTTGGTCATCTGGATCATTTCATCCGAGGTCTTGATGGCCTTGGAGTTGACTTCGTAGGCCCGTTGGCCGGCGATCATGTTGACCATCTCCTCCATGATGCTGACGTTGGAGCCCTCGAGAAACTCCTGGGCGATGGTCCCCATTCCTGTTTCGCCCGGCACGCCGGTCACTGGTGAGCCGGATGCCGTTGTTTCCCGGAACAGGTTGCGGCCCATGCTCTTCAGGCCGGTCGGGTTGCTGAAGGTGGTCAGTTCGATGTTGCCCACCTGGGTGCCGGTGGTGTCTGAATCAAGGTAGGCGGTGACGGTGCCGTCTTCGCCGATGGAGATGAGGGAGGTATTGGACGGGATGACAATTTCCGGATCGAGCGGATAGCCGTCCGAGGTGACCAGCCGGCCGGTGCTGTCCTTCTTGAAGGCGCCGGAGCGGCTGTAGGCGGTTTCGCCGTTCGGCATCAGAATTTTGAAAAACCCCGGGCCCTCGATGGCCATGTCCAGTTCGTTGCCGGTCCTGATCATGTCGCCAACGGTGAACACCTTCTGGACAGCGGCGGTGCGGACACCCAAGCCAACTTGGATGCCGGTG
>Ga0156789_1083_pt5 | contig 17041 bp, 18 predicted proteins | sample RifOxyD3_FD_110738 | JGI IMG/M metagenome (GOLD analysis project Ga0156789, IMG submission 110738) | Deltaproteobacteria bacterium RIFOXYD12_FULL_57_12 | reverse complement strand
GCGTAAACCGTTCCCATCGTAACAGTTTATATGGGGGACTGAGGGGACGTTGGTTCTAAAACAACTTACCGGGGGCAAGAGGCGGAAAACTGATAGGCGGGACATTGCTGAATTCGTTGACTTATTTTAACCAATTCCGGGGACACCTTACTTAATTATTGACTACCACAGTTTCGGGCACGCCTTACTGGGACCGAGCCACCACGCACATTCCCCCTTTGGTTTGCCTCTCAGTTGTGGCAGGCGAGAATAGCGCAGAGCCTGTAACAGTATTAGGAACGCCTGCCCGGAAAGCCACGGAGTCCCAAAAAAATGCTTATTGCTCTCTAAACATTATGGCTGTATAGTCAAATAAAGTGCTAAAAGACTGGGGTGTTTTGTCATGATTCAAAGAGTTGCAGAAAAATTCCTTGCCACCTGGCTTCGAAAGGGCACGCGAAAGCCCCTGGTACTTCGTGGGGCCAGACAGGTTGGCAAATCTACCCTGGTGCGGCAGTTTGCTCAGGAGAATGGTCTGATTCTCAATGAAGTTAATCTTGAAAGACATCTCAGCCTTGATGAAATTTTTAAGACCACTGATGTCCAGCAAATATGCCGGGATCTCGAGGCCATCACCGGAAGAGACATCAAAGGGAAAGGGAGCCTTCTTTTCCTTGATGAAGTACAGGCAACGCCCTATGCCCTCATGGCGTTACGCTATTTTTTAGAAGAGTTGCCCGACATCCCGATTATCGCCGCCGGCTCCCTGCTTGAATTTACCCTTGCTGATCACTCTTTCTCCATGCCGGTGGGACGGATTGAGTATTATCATTTGCATCCGGTCTCCTTCCTGGAATTCGTTAATGCACTGGAACCTGCCCTCTCGAAATATATTGTGGAGCTCACGCCTTCTTCTCCTCCCCCTGAAACCGCTCACCAGAAACTCTCCCAACTGCAGCGCCAGTACTTTTTCGTAGGGGGGATGCCAGAGGCTGTTGCGGACTACCAAAAGAACAAATCATTAGCCTCGGTTTCGGAGGTCCACCGAGCCATTATTGGCACGTACCAGGACGACTTTGCCAAATATGCCCGGAAAAACGACTTGTTGCTGCTTCAGAAAGTATTAGCCTTCATTCCCAGATCTTTAGGAAAAAAAATCAAGTTCAGCAGCATCGACAGGGAACAACGTTCGGCAAAGATCAAGGAGGCTGTCGAACTTCTTGCCAAGGCAAGAGTTTGCCATAAGGTTTGCCATAGTCGCTGCACCGGGCTACCGTTATATGCCGAAGCTAATGATTCCATCTATAAACTTCTCTTTATGGACATTGGCTTGGCCAATTATGTCTGCGGCCTGGATTGGACAGCGATCAGCGGCATGGACGATCAGCAATTAGTCAATGAAGGCGGGTTGGCCGAGCAGTTTATCGGCCAGCACCTCGTGAATCTCTCGCAAGGATTAGATCCGCCACAAGTCCAGTACTGGCTCAGGGAAGGAAAAACTTCCAATGCAGAGCTCGATTATGTCATCTCCCGAGGGAACTGGATCATTCCTGTTGAGGTAAAATCAGGGAAGAGCGGGTCCCTCAAGTCACTGCATCAGTTCATGTGTCAGAAAAAAATGAATTTTGCGGTTCGTTTTGACCTCAATCCTCCTAGCTGCCAAGAGGTGGCCCACGCCCTTCTAACCGCAGAAGGGTGTGCGGAAGTAAAATTTTCTCTTATCTCCTTGCCCCTTTATGCAGTGGAGCAGTTACCACGAATTATCGATAAACAGCGCCATAGAATCAGTGAGCAATGAAGATCTGCGGTACAATTCCGGAGGGGGATGCGGGACGTTGTTGAATTCGTTGACTTGTTTTCGCAAATTCCGGGAAAGCCATGGTTGATGATGAGAAGGTTTTTTGGGGGGGGAGTTTTTTTTGAGTAAGGAGTGAGGAGTAAGGAGTGAGGAGTAAGGAGTGAGGAGTAAGGAGTGAGGAGGAAAAAGATTTTTGTTTTTATCCTGCTGGCAATTGCTACCCTGCTGGTCTGCCAATACATTGTTGGCTGGCCCCTGAAAAGGCTGGCGCTCTCGGCGGCCCCGGCTCTGGTCCTCTTCTGGCGTCTGTTTTTTGTAATTCTCTGGTCCGTGTTCCTTTTCTGGCTGCTCATGCCCTATCTGGCGGCCGGCCGCAACCGGCGGCTGGCGGTCGGTCTTGGTCTGGCCGTGGTTGGCCTTCTGTTTGTGGCCCTTTCCCCCTATAGCTGGCGCCAGGAAATCCAAGGCTATGCCGGACGTGGTTTTCAGACCAGCACCCGGCTGGCCGGCCCGACCGCAGCTTCTGTGAAACCGGCCGCGGCCGCGCTAAAAACTACCCCGGCCCGGCAATGGTCCCATGCTGCCAAGTATGGCCATTTTTTTGTTTTTGCCTTTATCGGCCTCTGCCTGGCGCTCTCGCCAACCGCCATTGACAAGCGCCTGCTGCTCCTTGATTGCATGCTCCTGGCCGGGGCCTCGGAAATGGTGCAGTTTTTTATCCAGGGCCGGCAGCCGCTGGTTGGGGACTGGCTGATTGATATGGCTGGGGCGGTTTTAGGAGTTTTTCTGAGTGAGGCGTTAGGAGTGAGGAGTAAGGAGTGAAGACGCAAAGGCACTGGCCGCGGGCCTGGCAACGGGCCACGGGCTATTTGAGCCGTTTTAACGCTGAGCTGTAAATTTCCTTGTCCCGGCGTGGACCCACGGCGAGGACAAGAATAAACACGTCTGCCTCCTGCACCTGGTAGACGACCCGATAGTCGCCAACCCGCAGTTTGCGGAAGGCGGCAAGGGTGCCGCCGAGCGGGGCACCGAATTTTATGGGCTCGACGGTCAGCTTCGTGTCGATTGCCCGCATGATGCGACGGGCAGCGGCCGGCCCCACACATTCCAGGTCGGCGGCGACCTCGGGATGGTAAAGGAGTTGCCAGGTCATCGGCCGAATTTTTCCAGCATTGTCTGGTGCGAAAGTGCCCGGGTTGGATCGAAAGAGCTGAGTCGGGTCATGGCCAGGGCGGCCAGCCGCAGATCCTCGATTTCCTCGAGCATGGCCTCGTAAGCCTCGATTGAGAGCAGGACCGCCTTGGGGGCGTTGTTTTTCATGATGATCAGTTTCTCTGACTCGCCTTTTTCCATGGCATCCAGAGTGGCGGCGGTTTTTTTGGAAAGATCGGTGGCTGACAGATAGTCCTTGGCGTGCATGGTGGCCTCCAGTCTGATTATTGTAGTAATTATTGTCGGATTATAGTTTGTTTTTTGTTGGATTACAAGCAGACATGACAGGACATGACAGTGATAAGGGACTCGGAAAATACTAATATACCTGGATCGCGCCCGGATTGGGGTCAGATTTGGCTGGGCCGATTGAGCAAAACCGTAGGCGTAGCAGCGCTACGACGAGGATTTTGCGATTGAGGCGCGGCCAAAGATGGTCCTAAGACGGGATGCGTTATGGTAAATTAGTATTTTCCGAGTCCCTAAGGTGGTTACCTTTGGGATTTTTGGTCATCCTGAACTGTATCAGGGCCAGGCCCTGGCCCATGAGGTCATCGCTGGCTGGCTGAGCGGGGTTTTCGGCTTGAAGGGATTTACAACCCGACAATATGGCGACGCGGGACTGGCTGTGCAGGGGGATTTTTTGCTTTGCGCGGAAAGCCATTGAGATGTGAGCAAAACGGTTCTTTCGTGCTTGACAGCAAAAAGCAGAGAACGTAGTATTACAAGTAATACTCTTACTTCTGACGAGGAGGCGCGAACAATGCAGGTAACATCAAAAGGTCAGGTCACCATCCCCCTGGCAATCAGAAATAAACTAGGAATTATGCCGCACACGGAAGTGGACTTCATAATGAAAGACGATATTGTGCAACTGGTAAAGGTAGAGCCGCGCGACAAATCGCGCGGCAGCAAATTGATCAAGCAAATGCGTGGAAAAGCAACGGTGCGCATGACTACCGATGAAATCATGAGCATGACCAGGGGGGATGAGTGACGCCGAGAGTTTTGGTTGACAGCAATGTCCTTCTGGATGTGTTCAGTGAAGATAAGAAATGGTTTGGCTGGTCTTCAGAGGCTCTTTCTTCTTGCGCCGAGGAGAGCATATTGTGCATAAACCAGGTCGTCTATGCGGAAATATCAATTGGTTTTGAACGGATAGAAGAATTGGAAGCGGTTCTGCCAAAAGATCATTTCCAATATCTCCAGCTGCCCTATGAAGCGGCCTTTCTCGCCGGTAAATGCTTCCTGAAATACCGACGGGCCGGGGGGATGAAGCGGTCGCCCTTGCCGGATTTTTTTATTGGTTCCCATGCTGCTGTTGAAAACATGACACTTCTTACCAGAGACGTCGCGCGTTACCGCACATATTTCCCACGGCTGACCATTATTGCCCCGGAGTGAACCCGCTCACGATAAGACGGGGGGGCGGCCTTTGATTATCACGCCGGCTACACAACGGGTGCCGGCCCGGCAGCCGCTGGTTGGAGACTGGCTGATTGATATGGCTGGGGTTTTTGTGGGGATTTTTTTAGTACCTTAGAAATAATATTCTGCGCGTTTTTGGCAGAAAATTATTTCGTGAAGGTACTTATCCCGTTTATCGGGGTTAGGACTTAGGGACTTGGAAAATACTAGTATACCATAACGCATCCCGTCTCAGGGCCACCTTTGGCTGCGCCTCAATCGCAAAATCCTCATCGTAGCGCTGCTACGCCTACGGTTTTGCTCAATCGGCCCAGCCAAATCTGACCCCAATTCGGGCGCGATCCAGGTATATTAGTATTTTCCAAGTCCCTTAGGCGTAAGGAGTGAGGAGGTTAAAGGTGAAAGGTTAAAGGTTTTATACTGGTCGCGGTGGGAGGTGGCCGATATCTAAGCCGTATAGAAGATTTCGCCATTCTTGTCGTAATCTGGCTGAAGGCCGGCGCGGACACGCGGCCCGTCCATGTTTCAAAGCTGTTCAATGCAAGTACGCTTGACATTACTAACGTGGCTCGTTATTATTGGCCATGATCGCAACATTCAAGTGCTCCGACACGAAAGCCCTGTTCAACGGCAAGCGAGTTGCCCGCTTCGTGAATATCCAAATCGTGGCCTTGCGCAAGCTGGCGATGCTTAACCGGGCTGAAAATCTGGGAGATTTGCGTATTCCGCCCAATAATAGGCTTGAGCAATTGAAGCGCGGCCGAATCGGGCAATGGAGCATCCGCATTAACGATCAATGGCACATATGTTTCCGCTTCCAAGACGGTCATGCCTATGACGTTGAGATCGTCGATTATCATTGAAGGAGAGTGACCATGCCACGTGAAATACCTTACCCTACCCCCGGCGAAATTTTGCTGGAGGAATTTTTGAAGCCGATGGGGATTACCCAGTATCGGCTCGCCAAGGAAATCGGCGTGTCGCAACGGCGCATCGGAGAAATCGTCGCGGGCAAGCGGGCCGTGACCGCCGATACCGGCTTACGACTCTCTCGTTTTTTCGGTACCAGCGACGGTTTCTGGGTCGGCTTACAGACTGATTACGATACGGCGAAAGCCAAAGATGCCCTCTCTGATGTGTTGTCGCGCATTCATCGTTTCGAGCCTGTTCATGTTTAGCCCCGAGCGGCGGGTTTTTTTGAGTAAGGAGTAAGCGCCTCACGCCGCGGGCGGCGGTTTATCATAAAGTAACTTTTCGCCAGTTCTTGCCCTGGAAAAGGCAGAAGAGAATATCGAATATCGAACACCGCTCCCGCCACCCCTGGCTCCCGCGCGGCATTAGCCCTTCCTTGGGCGTCAAGGAATAATGAATGTCGAAGGGAAGCAGGGAGTTCGATGTTGAGGAATGGTTGATTGATTTTGCCGTTCGTATAGTTCGAACCGCCGAGACCTGGCAAAGACAAAAAATCGACAATCACAACCCGAAAAAAACTTCATGATTCGAAATTCCTTGTTTACCCCGCAAGGGGGCACAAGCTTTATTCGATATTCTCTTTAAAAACCTGAAACACGCAATTTCAACAAGTTAAGTTTAAGTTACTTGGCAGGAGTGAGGAGTAAGGAGTGAGGAGTGAGCGTTACGTTACTTGGCAGGGGCGGTTGTTTCAATAGTGCATCAAGTCCGTGCGCCAGGGAACAGGCCCAATTTCCTTCACCATTTTCATCATCTGCCGCCAAGAAGGTCTGACAGAGAACCGATTTCATTGAGGGGCACCGCGGTAATTGCTTCATCCATGGGGTAGCGATGTCGGCCAGGATAGACGATCAGGAGATGATCGAGGGTCAGGTCCGCCAGGGCCACTCGCATTGATCTGGTAATTGCCGGAGCGTCGGAATATTTGATTTCGATGCCAATGCGACGCCCCTGCTGGAACAACAACAGATCGATCTCGGCCCCGCTGTGGGTTGCCCAAAAGTATGCCTGAAAGGGACGAATGACTTGCAGGATATTTTCCATGACAAACCCTTCCCATGACGCCCCGATCTTGGGGTTGCCGGCAAGTGCGTGAAAGTCTGGGATGTCCATCAAGGCATGCAGGATTCCCGTGTCCCGCAGGAAGATTTTCGGTGATTTCACCTGCCTTTTTTTGAGATTTTCATGCCACGGCTGGAGTTGTCTGACCATGAAGGTCCCGGCCAGCAGATCGAGATAGGAACGGGCGGTTTTGTCGGAGATTCCCATGGCCCGGCCAATTTCCGAACCGTTCCAGATCTGTCCGTGATAATGGGCGAGCATGGTCCAGAATCGCCGCATGGCGGTCGCTGGAATCGTAATGCCGAGACTGGGAATATCCCGCTCCAGAAATGTCCGGATGAAACCTGCCCGCCAGGCTTGGCTATCGGCGTCGGTCCTGGCGAGAAAGGAACGGGGGAAACCGCCGCGCAGCCACAGATCCCGCCAGGAGTCTTCCCCTGTTTCCAGCAGGTCAAAGCCGGACAGTTCAATGAATTCTACTCGTCCGGCCATGGTTTCCGAAGCGTTTTTGATAATGTCCGGTGAGGCGCTGCCAAGGATGAGATACCTGGAGGCGCAGTCCGGTTTATCGACCATGACGCGCAGCACGGAAAAGAGTTCCGGCATGCGTTGGATTTCGTCGAGAATGATCAGGCCGGAAAGCGAACCAAGCATGAGTTCCGGATTTCGCAGACGTTGTTGGTCGGGCACTGATTCGAGATCAAAATAATGGGACTGCTGATTGTCGCCCACCGAGCGCGCCAGGGTGGTTTTGCCACATTGCCGCGGCCCGAGTAAGGCCGTGATCGGTGCGCGCTTGAGGCTATCGTTGATTTGGCGGGTATATGTCGGTCGGTGGATCATGGGTCACTACTAACATTGAAATGTCGGATAGTCAATCCGGATTTTCAATGTTGGTTCGGGTGGCCATGCTTTCCCCTTGAGTTACGGGAGAGCCCAGAAAGGAAGACGCTTCTGCTCCCAGCGCGGCAGCCGCTCGTGGGGGATTGGCTGATTGATATGGCTGGAGTTTTTGTGGGGATTTTTTAGGGCTGAGGAGTTTTTTTGAGTGAGGAGTGAGGAGTGAGGAGGGCGCAAAGGCACAAGAGGCCACAGGCCTGGCAACGGGCACGGGTTATTGGCGACCGGCCCTTTTCCAGTGAGTTATGAAAAGTTGTTTTCTCCTTTCTCCTTTCTCCTTTCTCCTTTCTCCTTTCTCCTCACTCCTTACTCCTCACTCCTTACTCCTTACTCCTTACTCCTCACTCCTCACTCCTTACTCCTCACTCCTCACTCCTTACTCCTTACTCAAAAAAAGCACTTCTTTTCCGGGTTTCAGGGACGGTTTTCCGGGAAACCGGAAGGCGGGGCAACAGGGATCTGGTCAGCAGCCGGCAAGGGGCAGGGTGGCAAGAGTCTGGGGCGGTCCGGCCAATGGCTCTGCCAGCAAGGGTTGCCGGGCGATGGCGGTATGGCTGGGTTGCCGGGCTGGGCCGGTTCTTTGGCTTTTTTCTTTCAGGCGTGTTCTTTGCATGAATTTTACAGGCGGTCGGGAGGGATTCCGTACGGCTGGAACCGATTCGGCGCAATGGTTGATTTTCAATGGGCGATGCGGAAAAAGGCGGCCGTGGCTGGCTGCTGGAATAATACAAACGAGGAGATGGCCATGAAAAAGCGGGCAGGGATTGTGTTGATAATGGCAATGGTGGTTGGTCTTGCTTGTATGGGGACGGCTTGGGCGGTGACGTGTGACTCTGCGAGTCCCGGGATGGTGAATTATCCCCCCGGGACATGCTTGATAATTAAAATTTGCGACAGTGGCAAGGTGTACAAATTGAGTACTAATAATTGCGTTGATGATAGTTCCTGCAGGAATGAAATAATTACTACCTCCGATGGCGAGCGGGTGTGTATAAAAAACAACTGATGAACTTGCCAGGTGCCAAGCTGAGTAAGTCAGTTACGCAAAATCGACAGGTTGCACTGAGGAAAACCTTGGACATTTATTTCGCGGTGCTGACAAGATGAACGCGGCCACCGGCTTAATACACTTCATCTTCGCTCATCTGCGGTGTGTTTTTTTCGCCAACGAGCGGTCATTGGCTGCACGGGGACAATGTTGTTAAGTGCCCCCTGCCCCCTCGGTTGTCGGCATGCCTCTTTTCCTCCTTTTGTTGGCCATTGTTCTTTCACCTCTCGCCCTAGGCGCGGTTGACCTCCCGGCCAAGATTCTGCTTCAGGCCATGGGATTGGGGGCGGCTTTTCTCTGTCTTGTACACCCGACGAGGCGCCCCGGCCTCTTGCGGGTTCCCGGCCTTCTGCCGCTCTTGCTCTTTCTCGGTTTTCTCTTAGTTCAGACAATTCCCCTGCCGACCGGGCTTCTCCAGTTTCTCTCGCCCGCCACCTTTATCCTCTATGAAAAAACCATTGGCCTGGCGGAGATGCCGGCCTGGCTGACCTTGTCCCTGGCGCCGCAGTCCACCCTGAAGGAGTTTTTCCGGTTTGCCGCCTATGGTTTTTTTTATATTCTGACCATCCAGCTTTTGAGCGACCGGGATCGGTTGCGGCGGTCGGTTTACTGGGTGGTGGGGTTGGCCGCGCTCATCGCCCTGCAGGCTATCTTGCAAAAAGCCTTTGACAACGGCCGGCTCCTCTGGCTCTGGCCGGCGCCGGCCGGCACCGAGTATGTCGGGCCCTTTATCTACCACAACCATTTTGCCGGCTACGCGGAGATGGTGGCTGGCCTGGCGCTTGGCCTGTTTCTCTATCTACGCCAGCAGTCGGGTCGCACCACTGGCCCGCTCCGGCAGCGGCTCGCCGCTTTCCTGGCCCGGCCGCGCCTTAATTTGTTTTTGCTTGCCGGCCTGGCCCTGCTGCTTCTGCTGGTGGCCATGGTGGTTTCCATGTCGCGGGGCGGCATGCTGAGCCTGGCCGTGGCCCTGGTTGTTTTTTTTGTTATTCTGGCCCGGCGGGAGCGATTCACCGCCACCGGCATCGGCGCAATTGTGCTGTTGCTCTGTGTGTTGATCGTCGGTTGGGTGGGCGGCGCCGTGGCGGATCGGGAGTTCGGCGCCATGTTTGACGCCCAGGGCAATCTTGCTGACGGCCGTCTCCAAGTCTGGCGGGACGCCCTGCTCATGGTTCGCGACTTTCCCTTATTCGGCACCGGCTTCGGGACCTTCGGCCATATCTACCCGACCTATCGGACGATCATCGGCGGCAAGTTCTACTACAACGCCCACAACGACATCCTGGAGCTGTTCACCGACACCGGCCTGATCGGTTTTTCTCTCATGGGCTGGTTCGTGCTGGCCGCGGTGCGAGCGGCCCTGGTTAAAGGTCGTAAACGGCGCGACCCGCTGGCCCGTTATATTTCCCTGGGCGCTTTAACCGGTGTTCTGGCCCTGCTCCTCCACTCGTTGGTGGACTTCAACTTCCAGAGCGGCGCCAACGGCCTTTATTTTTTCTTTCTGCTCGGCCTGGCCGTGGCCGCGGCCCATGTTGAAAGCCGCGGCCAGGCCAGCCGCCTGCCAGTGGTAACCGGCCGCGGCTGGCGGCCAGCCGGCGCGATCCTGGCCGGCCTGTTGTTGGTGGCCGGCGCTGTGATGCACTACGGTATGTGGCGGGCCGGCCAGGCTGTTGCCGCCATGGATGCCGCGGGTCCGGATTCCGAGACGCCGCCGGCCCAGGTAGAGGCCCTGGCCGCTGATCTGGCCGCTAGCCTGCGCCTGGCGCCCCTTGATTCGCTCGCCGCCTTCCGGCTGGCCCAGGCCCAGGATTTGCTCGGCAATAAAGCCGAGGCGGCGCGTTTTTTTCAGCGGGCCATCCGCCTCAACCCTGCCCAGGCCACCTTTCACTATTTCTACGGACTCTTTTTGAGCCGGCAGGGCGATCTTGACCGGGCCGACGGTTTCATGCGGGCCAGTGTCCGTTATGGCGCCTATGACCCGAGCCGCCGGCTGTTTTACGCCATCTGGCTCGTGCAGAACAAGGGCCACCAGGAGGCGGGTGCCGAATTCGGCCGAATGCTGGCCATGGCCCCTGCTGATGCTGCTGGCGGCATCCAGATCATGGCGGCCATGGGCTTAAGCGACGACGAGATCAGCGCCAGCCTGCCCGACCGGGTGCAGCCCCATCTGGCCTTTGCCGCCCATCTGCGGGAAAAGGGCGAAAAGGAAGATGCTGCCGAGGCATACCAGGCAGCCCTGTCGCACCTGGACCGGGAACCGACAATCACGGCCGCTTTCTTCTGGCCGGCCCATGATTTTTTTGTGAAGGAAAAGCGAAATGATGACGCACTGGCGGTTCTCCGGCAGGCCGTGGCGCGGCTGCCCGGCGATACCCGGCTGCGGGCGGCGTTGGAGAAAATGAGGACTGAGGACTGAGGGCTTAGGTGAAAGGTAAAAGGTGAAAGGCTAAAGGCGTGGTTTTTAGGCTGCCCTGCTGTGGCTGGCAAGCTGAAACAGTGAGGAGTAAGGAATGAGGAGTAAGAAAAAGTCTGTCCGCCGTTAAGCCGGCAAGTTGGATAGCCGGCAAGCCAGCATGCAAGGACTGCGGGCCGAGGAGAAATATACGCTGGCGCGGAAGGTTTATATTCCTGACCCAGCAGAGCTGGATAAGTCCCCTACCAGCAGTCAAAACCTGAATGTCTCGTGGGCGTTAGGGTAACGAATTTTTTGGCCGCAACCTGTTAACATCCAACGCATAAGGGACTAAACGCACGGGCATTGACTCCGTGATTTCTGTTGATATATTCCGAACCACACGAAATAAATCGTTAACCTGGGCTTCAAGTTGACAAAATGTCCATCTTGATCTATGGTTGACAAAAAGGAAACTTCTGAGAGGTTGGTGATTGCACGTCATATCCCGGAAAACGTTCAAGGATGCCGCAAAGCAGTACCCCAATGATGCGGCGGCCATTGAGCGGACCTATAAAGTTTTGCGTTCTGGTGATTTCAGTGCGCCAGACAACCTGCGGAAGGTTTTCCCGTCACTGGATAATTTTCGATACAAGGACAAATGGTGGGTCATTGATATCGGCGGCAATAACTTGCGGTTGATTGCGTTTATTGAGTTTCAGGACAACCGCATGTACGTTAAGCATATTGTCACTCATGCCGAGTATGACAAGCTTTGCAAGCGATATGCAAAAAAGGTGGATTGATATGGGCTTTGCAGCGATTAAAGAAAAAGCACGAGACCTGTTTCGCGAAGCAGACTTCATCGGTCATATTAAAAATGAAGAAGAATATGGGCAGGCGCTCGCCCTCATGGATGAACTGATAGAAGACTACGACAATCAGCGTCTATTGATTGAAGTGCTCTCGGTAGCGATTGAGCGCTGGGAAAATACATCTCAAGAGTTTGTTGCGTTTAATCGGCGAATCAGTGACCTGGATGGCGGGGTATCTGTTCTGAAGGTGCTGATGGAGCAGCATGGATTAGGCGTGGCCGATCTCCCGGAGATTGGCAGCAAGTCGCTTGTTTCAAAAATCTTGAATAACGAACGTAACCTTACCCGTAAGCATATCGAATCGCTCAGCAATCGATTTGGGGTGAGCCCAGCTTTATTTTTTAGTTTGCGCCGATAACCCGCGGATAATAGATCCGCGATTCCGGGGGCACCATACTTTAGAGCTTATTTATGGATAAGCTCTAAATTGAGTTAAGGAGTAAAGGCTGAGGGCTGAGGACTTCGGTCGGTCCAAACAGGGATGCGCCGGTATGCGGTGAACCGGTTACCGCTGTAAACCGTGTTCAGGCTGCCTGTTCGACCTCGGCAGTAACTTTCTGGCCAATCGCCTGCTCAGCTATCGCCAGTTCGTATCTGGTTTGCAGGTTCATCCAGAAACGGGCGCTGTTATCAAAATAACGGGAAAGGCGCAACGCCGTTTCAGCAGTTATGCCGCGCTTGCCGTTAATGAGTTGCGTAATACGACCCGAAGGCACCCGCAATGCCAATGCCAGCTTGTTAGCCGACAGTTCGCGTGCTGCCATTTCGCGTTTAAGAATACGCCCCGGATGTATTGGTTTCATAATGTTACCCCTTGTGGTAATCCGTAATTTCAACATCATACCTGAATCCGTGACGGCTTTGAGCTGAGCAACAATCTATCATGCCGTTATTAATTAATAATATGAAAATTTTCGCTTGATTATCGATTCACCCCGCCGCCTTTCAGGGCGCCCGAGAATGGCACATCTTCTTCGTTGGCAACTCGTTGATATCGCACAAGGATAATCAACATCGTCGCCGCCTCGCATCTGCACCATTCTCGAACGCTCACGGATTCAGGTCATATGCATCGCCATCCTTAAACAGGAAACATATAAAATACTACGTACTCCGTAGTACCGCAAACGACCTTTTATAGTTCCCAGGGATATCTTGTTTAATTGGGTGGGGAGTGAGGCAAAAGGTGAAAGGTGAAAGGATTGACGGCCTGGGATTTGCATACTGTAACAGATGCGCCCGGCATGGATGGGCAATCGGCCCGGCCTCTGGCCGTGGCAGCATATTTGCCGGCTGGTGGCGGCAGAGCCGTTGCTGGGCGATTGTTTCCGGAAAACCGGAAAGCTGGAGGGTTTTTCCGGTAAAACGGCGGTGGCGCTGGGGTTGGCCGGTAAAGCGGGCCGCCCGGCAAAAAAACTGAAGAAGTAACTATGCAGGTGGCTAGTCTGTAGGCGTTTAGGCGAACAGGTAACAGGGAAATGATTCACATGTTCACACAAATATTCAAAAAAAAGTTTTTCACTCCTTACTCCTCACTCCTTACTTCCTCATCAGCGGTTTCCTCCCATTGGCCGCGGCAGCGGCGACCGACGCCCCGGCGGTCTTGGCCGAGGACAAGGCATCCGCGGCCGGGCAGATCAGCGGCGACGTCTTTGGCCGGGCTGGCCACTATGTTCATCCCTTTGTCAGTGGCGGCTACAGCTATAACGACAACATCACCAACACCCGTGACAATCCGGAGAGCGATACGGCCTGGCATGTGACGCCGGGGATCTGGCTGGCCGTGCCCGGGGTCAAGGGCGAGTATGCAGGGATCAGCACCTCGAGCTTTACGCCTGGCGGCCTGGCCTTTGACTTTGAGCGGCCCGCTGCCTTCCGCCGCTATCAGGCCTACCTGCTGGCTGGCGCCGACCTGCAGCGCTATCTGGACCACCCGGAAGAGGACACCACGGACTCCAAGGTTGAGGGACTGTTCCAGTACAACTTCCGGGGCGGGCTGTCGGCCAACCTGGCGGACCAGTACTACAACGGCCATGACGTGCGCGGCACCGGCATCTCCACCGAGCTGGACAAATTCACCACCAACCTTGCGACCCTGGTCCTGACCTACGATCTTAGCAGCAAGTTCGCGTTGCGGGCCGATCTGGGCAATTTTGACGTGAACTACGACGGCGCCAGAAACGACTACCGAGATCGCGAGGACAACGCCCTGGCCACCTATCTCTATTACAAATACTCGGCAAAGACAGCGTTGTTTCTCGAATATCTGTTTCTGGACATCGCCTATGACCAGGATTACGGGCTGGACAGCAGGGAACATCATGTCTATGGCGGGCTGCGCTGGAAGCTTTCCGACAAGTCGCGGGGTACGCTCCAGGCCGGCTGGGTGGACAAAACCTTTGCCGCGCCCGGCGCCGGCAGTCAGGGTGAATTTTCCGTGAGCCTTTCAGGCAGCCACAATCTTTCCAGCAAGACCTCTTTGTCCGTGAGCGCGGCCCGGCGGCTGGTGGAGCCGGACATGCCCGGTGCGAGTTTTTCCCTGTCGCACAGCCTGAGCGCCGGACTCAACCAGCAGCTGACCGGCAAGATCAGCGGCTCTCTGAGTGTGTCGTACACCAGCCAGGACTACGACAGTCTGCTGCGCTACGGCGCCGAGATGCAACAGCGGAGCGACAAAATCTACAGTCTCTCGCCAGGCGTAAGCTACCGGCTGACCCGCTGGCTGGCGGCCCGGCTCTCCTGCAGCTATACGGAACGGGACTCCAATTTCGACGAGTTCGACTATACTGGCAAATCGGTGATGCTGAGTCTCGGGATGGAGATGTGAGGGAACAGTGAGGAGTTAGGAGTGAGGAGTGAGGAGTGAGGAGTGAGGAGAGAGGAGAGAGGAGTGAAAAGTGAGGAGTGTGAAGGTGATTGATTTGACGTCTGCTTTGCGGCGTGGCCTGTGGTTGACAATGTGGATCGTGCTGGGCCTGGTGCTCTTGGGCGCGGAGTCCTGCCCGGCCCAGGATTACATTGTCGGCGAGGGCGATGTGCTGAAGATCACGGTCTATGACAATCCGGATCTGAGCACCACGGTCCGGGTGGATGGCGAGGGCAATATCCTGATGCCCCTGCTCGGCCAGGTCAACGTGGCCGGCCGGCCGGTGGCCGCTGTTGCCGGGCTGCTGGTGAGCCGGCTGGCCGAGGGCTACCTGGTCGATCCGCAGGTCAACGTTTTTATCGAGGAGTTCAAGAGCAAAAAGGCGGTCATTCTCGGCCAGGTCATCAAGCCGGGCCAGTATGAGCTGCGCGGCTCCACCACCTTGCTCGAGGTGATTTCGCTCGCCGGCGGTCTGGCGGTTGACGCCGGCAACACCGTGACCATCAAGCGGCGGCATGACGGGGCCGACGCGACCACGAGCGACATCATCACCATTGACATGAATAAACTGGTCGAACAGGGCGACACCGCGTTAAACGTCCAGATCATGGATGGCGACACCATTAATATTTCCAGAACCGGCATGTATTTCGTGACCGGCGAGGTTAACAAGCCCGGTTCCTACAAGTATGACGAGAAGACCACGGTAATCAAGGCGATCACCATGGCCGGCGGTTTTACCGACACGGCGTCGATCGGCCGGCTGCGGATCATCCGCAAGGTGGAAGACAAGGAAACCGTGCTGGAGAACGTCAAGATGGAGGCGGCAGTGCAGCCGGAAGACGTAATCGTCGTGCCGGAGAGCTTTTTTTGAGTGAGGAGTTAGAAGTAAGGAGTGAGGAGGGAAAAAATTGGAGAAACCGCACAAGAGGCTGCGGGCCTGGCAGTTGGCCATGGATATTGTCGAGATGGTCTACAGCGTTTCTGAAAAATTTCCCGCTCTGGAGAAGTACGGCCTCATTTCACAGATGCGGCGTTGTGCGGTGAGTGTGCCAAGTAATATCGCCGAAGGGGCCGGACGGAACACGAAAAAGGAATTTGTGAATTTTCTCCATATAGCACAGGGGTCGCTCAGTGAACTTGATACCCAGCTTGAGCTGGCGAGGCGCTTGGCCTTTATCGATGACCCTGCTTGGAGAGATCTTGATACGATGGTTACCGAGGCAGATAAAGTTTTATCCGGGCTTATCCGGTCTCAGAAAGGAAAGTAAGGAGTGAGGAGTAAGGAGTGAGGAGTAACGGCCTGAAGAGACCCTGTTTTTTCTCCTTACTCCTCACTCCTTACTCCTCACTAAGAAAAAATGGAAGAAAAAGAAATACATCTTCGCGATTACTGGCGGGTGATTGAGGCACGCAAGACCACGGTGCTTACCTTTCTCCTGATCGTCTTTACCGTGGTTCTGGTCGGCACCCTGACCGCTACTCCCAAGTATGCGGCAGCCACCAAGGTGCTGGTGGAGGAGAACGAGACCAACCCCCTGGACAACCGGTATGCCTATTACCGGCAGCTCGATCCCGAGTTCATTGCCACCCAGAGTCAGATCATCAAGGGTGCCCGGGTGGCCCGCAAGGTGGTGGGCATCCTGAAACTCGACACGAACTATGCGGCCTTCTTCCCGGAGAGCAAGCAGGGCGGCACGTTCCTGGCCGGGCTCGGCAACTGGGTCGGGCAGCTGAAGGCGCGGTTGTGGAAGCCGGCCCCGCCGCCGGAAATGCCGGCCGGCATCGAGGGGTTGGCACCGGAGGAACTTTCCGAGGCTGAGATCATCGCCGATGTAATCAGCAGCGCCATCACCGTGACGCCGGTTAAGGAGAGCAAGGTGATCGAGATCGGCTTCATGTCCGAGAACCCGGTGCTGGCCAGGCTGGTGGCGAACACGGTGGCCAAGGCCTACATGGAGGAGATCCTCGAAATGAAGATGGCCACCTCCAGCCAGACGGTCAAGTGGATGAGCCAGAAGGCTGAGGAGGAGCGCACCAAGCTGGCGGCCTCGGAAAAACGGTTGCAGGAGTACATGCGCGACCAGGACCTGGTGACAGTCGAGGATAAGCTGGCGATCATCCCGCAGCAGCTCTCCGAATTCAGTACCCAGTTGAGCCGCACCGAGACCAAGCGCAAGGAGATGGAGAATCTCTACCTGCAGCTGCAGAACCTGGGCAACCGCATCGAGGAGGCGGAAACCATTTCGGTGATTGCCGGCAACAGCGTGGTCCAGACCCTGCGCGAGCAGATCATGCGGCTGGAGCAGCAGATCAACGAGCTGTCCCAGAAATTCGGGCCCAAGCATCCGGCCATGATCAAGGTGCTGGGTGAGCGGGATATTTTGAAGGAGAAGAAAAGGCTGGAGATCGGCCGGGTCATCCAGTCGATCAAGAAGGAATACGAACCGGCCCGGGCCAACGAGGAGAATGTCCGGGAGATGCTGGCCAAGACCCGAGCCGAGGCGAT
>Ga0156789_1045_pt8 | contig 17395 bp, 20 predicted proteins | sample RifOxyD3_FD_110738 | JGI IMG/M metagenome (GOLD analysis project Ga0156789, IMG submission 110738) | Deltaproteobacteria bacterium RIFOXYD12_FULL_57_12 | reverse complement strand
GCAACGATTCACGCGGCTTCAGCCTGACAGAGCTGATGATTACCATGGCAATTATCGGTATTCTGGCGGCGGTAACTATTCCCGCCTACCGGAATCATGTTCGCAAGGTCATGATAGCGGAGGCCAAGGCCAACCTGGGAGAAATCAAAATTCTGCAGGAGGCCTACCGGGCTGAGAAAAATACGTATCTTGCTTGTGGAGCCACTCCGGCTGCCATACCAAGCGGAAGTCCAGTTTCCTGGGCCGGGGGAGGAATTGCCAACTTTACCACGCTGAAATTCACCCCTTCCGGACAGGTTTATTTTCAATATGCGGTGACTGGCGCCTCCACCACCGCCTTTACCGCCACGGCAACGGCCGATCTGGATAAAAACGGGACTGCTGCGACATACACCATTACCAATGCCGGAACGGTTACCGGGCCTGTTCCGGCAAATGAATACTGATGAAAAAAACCCTTCTGCGTCTCTGCGTCCTCTTGCTCGGCCTGGCCTTGCCGGCCGCGGCCAAGGGCGCCGCCTTTGCCATCACCCTGAAAACCGGCCAGCGGCTGGTCACCAGTTACTATTGGGAGGAACAGGGACAACTGTTCTTCAACTATGCCGGCGGTCAGGTCGGCATTGATCCACGAATTGTGCAGAGCATTGAGGATGCAAGCCTGACCTATCGGAAAAGCACATCTTCCGAGCCAGCACCAGAACAAGCCGAACCAGATAGCGCTTCCCCGCCTGAAAAAAAAGGAACGGAAGCATCTTCTGACTTGCCGGCCGGCAAGTCAGACGCCAGCTTGCCGGACCAGGAAAACGAGGAAATCAGAGAGCTGCGGAAAGAGGAACGGACAGCCAAAAAACGCCTTGAAAAACTTGGCGAAATTGGCACGATGGCCGAACGGAACAAAGTCCGCGATGCGTGGCTGGAGCTGAATTTCAAACTGCATAAACTTACCCAGCCATAGGTGGCTCAGCGGCTCAACCAGCGATTTACCGTAAAAGTCGTGTTGGCCTTGCTGGCCTTGGCAATTTCACAGGAATCATAATTAACCGTAACTTTTCCTTGAAGTTCAGAGGTGGTCTGCGCCATCACCGCGCCCAAGACGTTTTTCGCATCCGAGCCGCCACCATGCATACTCACATTCCCCGAAACAATAATCAGGCCGTGCCAATTCAGGTTGCCGCCAAGATCCAGATCCCCCTTGACAATTAATATGCCATAGCCGGTAAGACCGTTAAGATCAAGCTCCTGATCCGGGCTCAGTACCGTGGCGTCACAATAGACCGTTCTGTAATCAGTTGCGCTGCCGTAGGTGAGATTGTTGGCGTCCGCGGTGATCACGTCGGTTTGTGAGGGTGTCAAACTCGCTACACGACCTGCGATATCTAGCGGGGCGGGAAGGTCAATGGTCGCGCCGGCCGAAGAAGTTGCCGATACACTTCCACCGCAACAGAGAGACTGGCCCAAATCGAAGGCAATGGCCGGCACCGATGATTCGACTCCGCAGTTGTCATTGCCGACAACAGAGACATTACCGTTACCGGTCACAGACTGGCCATACACTGCTCCGGCAATGGATGGAGGGGGGGTGCCCACTGCTTCCACATCGACAATTTTTGATGCGGCGGAAACGAGGCTTGCCGAGCAGAAAAGGGGGAGACACCCACATATCACTGCCAACAATGTTCTCTTGTTCATTGTGCTCCTCCTTGGTTATTCCACAAAACGGGACGTGATGATCTCCACTGGTGGGTCATTGCTGGCGCCAGACTTCGTATAAGGATGCGCTGTGCTGGTACCCCTGAACCCGTAATAGATGATATTGCCTCGACTTCCGGAAGTGATACCTGCTATCGAAGGAGTGCCATCGGCATCCGTGTAATGCGGCGCACTCGTGGTATGACCGGCCTGTACCGCATCGTACTCGCGCTTATGGCGAACCTTGACCCAGCAGGGAATTGTCGTCTGCAGGCTGACCACCTTGGTGTTCGTAAAGCTGGCGTTGTACTCCGGATCCCCGGTCGCCGGGTTCCAGGCGGTTCCACCCAGGGAGGAGGCGACAATGTACACGCACCAGTTTGGATTCTGGGGGGAGGCGGTATCGCTGATGCTTGCAGCGCCGGCGGCAGGCCGCAGCCGGTAGAGTGCCTCCTGGGTGCCGGCCTCTGCCCCGTAAAACGCCTCACGAGACTTACGATAATTATAGCTGACCTGGAGATCGCCGGTTGTGGTCATATAGGCGGTTGTGCCCAGAATCGTCAGAATAGCCACAAAAACCAGGCCGGCGACCAGGACAAAGCCTTGCTCATTACTCTTGGGTAGTTGTAACTGCGCAACACCGTCCACAACATCTTTTCTGTTTTCCCTGTTCATCCCAAAACCACCCTTTCTTCCCCAGAGATCAATTGGTTATAAACCAAGATTTCTGGGCCGGACATCAGAGGATAGCGTCCGGGTCTTGGAGGCGTCTTTAGCCGTGGTAGCCGTAATGGTCACCTTGATCCTGCGCACAAGAGCCCGATTACCGGAACTCAAAGGAAGCGTGGTCAACGCATTCCCGGACCCATCAAAATAAGCAAAAGCCATGGACTGAATATTTCCAGCAAGAGCTTGGCCCGTACCCCCACTCGTCGCCCGGGTCAGTTCCTTATTCGCACTATTATAGGCAAAGGTGACGTCTTCGTCGGGATTTAAATCTAAAACATCTTTATCGCCATTCAAATCCATGGTCACCCTGAGAACAGTTGCATCAGCCTGAATAATCCCTGCGCCGGCAGCACCGGCCGGGTTATAACCCGCCGAAGTCAATTCAGTGGTCATCATGAGCATGCCTGTTTTGACGTTTTCCTGCATTTCGGAAATAACAGCCTGGTCATCATAATTTTTTTTCTGGGAGATAAACAGTCGTGCGAGAAAACCCATTACCAAAAGGGAGAGCGCCAGGGCCACCATGAGTTCAACAAGAGAGAACCCTTGCCTTTTTTTCACAGGTGTTTTCTCATTCATCACAAAATTTTCCCCTGAATATCATCAATTACTTATTACAGTTCGCAAAACGACGGTATGCGTGCCGCCATAGGCCCAAAGAACAGTTACGGCAACCTGTTTCAAGTTGGCAACAGAGGTATCGATGGTTGTCGTTCGAGTATAAACGCCTGCACCGTTTACCCCGTTCACGTCCAAAGCGGTCTGGGCCGGATAGTTAGCCGAAATAATATCGTCAAAAGGTTTCGCCTTCAATGCCTCAAGCCGGTCCTGGGCCAGTGTCGTCGCCTCGGTGATCTGCGCGGCAAACCGGGTATTACTGATATTTGAGGTTAACAGCCCCATGGTGCCCAGAACGGCAAAGATCAGAATAAACAGGGCCACCAAGACCTCAATCAGACTGAAACCGCGTTCCGTGATCACACGCCGTGATAATTGATCCATGCCATTACTCCCAAGTATCCCCGGTGCCGGTATGCTTGTAAAGCCTGATGCGCCCGGTAGTTACTATGGACAAGGCGCGTTGGCGGTCCTTCCTCGTCGTATCGTCAACCGGCTTCAAAAAGACATAGCCACTGTTGCTTGCCAGACCGGTTGGACGAAAAATAACGCTTTTTGGAGTGCCGGGAAAAGTCACGGATTCAGTAATATCAATACCACTTGGATCTTTATTCAGGGGCGCTGGGGATATACTGGCAACATACCCCATCTCGATGTCTTTATATTCGGTAGCGATAGCAACGGACCTCACCTCTTCTCCCGCATCACCGACGCCATTGCTATTAAGATCGTCATATATTGTATAGCTGTGGGTTGCCGGAACAAAGGTAACCACAAAATTACGGTTGGCTGCAATGGCGCCCATCTTGGCATATCTCATATCAGCATAAAGCCGCCGGGCCGCCCCATTTACCCGGTTCGAAGCAAACCAGGATTTAAAACTGGGGATGCCGACCGCGGAAAGGATGAAGACAACAGCCATAACAACCACAAGCTCGATTAATGTAAACCCTTTCGCATTATTGAACATTTATGCCCCCCGAAACAGGCATGGGACGATGCTGTCCTCCCGCCCCTTGGCGAACCAGGTGCCAAAGGCGGGCATACCTGCCATCGCCAGCACCTCGATGATCAGCAGGACAATGATGCGTTCCACCAGGGTGAATCCCCGGATATTGCTGCGCATAGTTTACACCTTAGTTGAAAATTTCACCCTGTGAACGCGTACCGCCTTGTTTTCTCATGCATTTTTCATGCCGACAAGGTGAACGGACATAAGCCCAGACGCGCGCCTCCGAACGATCCCCAAGTAACATCACAGAACGACGCGGAAAAGTCGGTAACCGACCCGGACGGGGCAAGCCAATCGGTTTCGATTGCAGGCAACGACCCCCTGCAAAAACTACCAATCGCGTCATCATTGTGACAAAATACGGCACCGCGGTCCGCGCCCGGCCCTGCCGAACGAACACGGCAAGACGATTTCCCGCCATCCTCTTCATATTTCCTTGAATATACATGGCAAAACGTCGGCCCACAAGCATTTCCTAACAGCCCTGCCTGAGAAACCCGGCTTTCCAGGATTTCACATCCCGGGCCATGAGGCTTGCGATTACGTCCCCCTGCCAAAGGCGCTCATCAACAGCAGGCCGGTATAGCCGATGTAGGCTGCCAGCAACGCGGCCCCCCAGAAGCGATTGATCCGGCCCGGCCCGCGAAACCCATAGCAGATGCCGAACAGGGAGACGGTCAGGAGAGCCATGACCGGAATATCCCTGAAGAGGACTTCCGGCGCCGTCGCCATCGGCTGAATCGCGCCGGCAATCCCGACCACCGCCAGGGTGTTGAACAGGTTAGAACCGAGCACATTGCCGAGCGCGATATCGTGTTCCCCTTTGCGGACAGCCGCCACGGCCGAGGCCAGTTCCGGCAGCGAGGTGCCCAGCGCCACGATCGTCAGGCCGATGATCAGGTCACTAACCCCGAGGTCGCGGGCGATCGCCACCGCACCCCAGACCAGAAGGCGGGAGCTGACGATCAGCATCACCAGCCCGAACCCCAGCCAGCCCAAGGCCCGACCGATGGGCATCGCATGGGCTGCAAGTTCCTGTGCTACCTCCACGCCCAGGGCATCGGCCCGCTGTCTGAGGCCCTGCCAGCTGGACCAGGTCATGAGTCCGCCAAAAACAGCCAGCAGGACCCAGGCGTCGACCCGGCTCAATTCCCCGTCCCAGAGCTGCAAGGCGGCCAGGCAGGTGACCGCCGTCAGGATCGGCAGCTCCTTGCGCAGCACCTGGGAATGCACGACAATGGGATTAATCAGCGCCGCCACCCCCAGAATCAGCGCGATATTGGCGATATTCGAGCCATAGGCGTTGCCGAGCGCGATGCCGGGATTGCCCTGCCAGGCAGACAAGGCCGCCACCATCATTTCCGGGGCCGAGGTGCCGAACCCGACAATCACCATGCCGACCAGAAGAGAGGGCATGCCGAAATGCCGCGCCGTGGCAGCGGCGCCTTCCACAAACCGGTCGGCGCTCCAGACCAGAAGCGCCAGTCCGGCAACAACTGCAAGAATGGCCAGGGTCATAACAATCTCATTGAATTATGATATCTCTGCGTTGTGTCGTGCGTTTGTCGCCAACCGCAAGGCTGCTCACAAACCGTCACGTCTTTGCGAATTGGCCTACCTTCCCGGCAGTTCCGTGCCGCGACTCATGATTTCCACATACCCGGCATAGCGGAACAAGCGATTGCGTTTCTGCGCGGTTAGCTCTTTCACGATACCAAGCTGCTCCAGATGGCCAAGCGCCTTGTTGACCGTGGCCGGGGTAATGCCTGTCTTTTCAACCAGCCAGCCCGAGGTGGCGATGGGACGCTCCATCAGTGCCCGGTGGATCTGCAGGGTGGATGTCGCGGCCCGGCCGAGGCCGCTGATCTTGGCCCGGTCCTGGTGCGACAAGTCGAGAAGCTGCTGCGCCGTTTCCACCGCCTGGGTAGCGGTGACGATGACCGCCTCGGCAAAGAAATCGAGCCAGGCTTCCCAGTCACCGGTCAGGCGCACGTTGTTGAGCAGCGCGTAGTAATACTGGCGATGCGTCTTGAAGTAGAGGCTGAGGTAGAGCATTGGCTCCCGCAGCACTGATCGCGAGCACAACAGCAGCGTGATCAGCAGGCGACCCAGACGGCCGTTACCGTCGAGGAACGGGTGGATCGTCTCGAACTGTACATGGGCCAAGGCCGCCTTGAGCAGCACCGGGGTCGGTTCGGGCTGGTCGTGCAGAAACAGTTCGAGCTTGCCCATACACTCCAGCACCTCTTCGGCCGGGGGTGGAACAAAGGCTGCGTTGCCAGGACGGGTACCGCCGATCCAGTTCTGGCTTCGCCGGAATTCGCCCGGAGTCTGGTTGCTGCCCCGACCCTTGGCCAGCAGCACACCGTGGATCTCTCGGAACAGCCGCAGCGACAGCGGCAGCCCTTCTTCAAGCAGTCGCAGGCCATGGTTGAGCGCCGCAACGTAGTTGCTGACTTCACGAACGTCATCCAGCGGGACACCCGGCTCCTGATCCAGTTCGAACAGCAACAGATCTGAAAGCGACGACAGGGTCCCCTCGATCATGGAGGAGAGTACAGCCTCCTTGCGGATATACATGTACAGGAACAGCGAGGTGTCCGGCAACAGGGTCGAGACGCTGTCCAGACGTCCCAGCGCCAGCAGCGCCTGGTCGAACTTGCTGCGCAACTCCGGCGTCCAGTCGATGGGTGGACGCGGCGGCAGTGGCGCGGGCACGAAGGCCTTTGCCTTTTCACCCACCGTCGATATGGTCACGTATTTCCCTTGGAGCTCTCGTTTCATCCTGCCTGCCTCGAACCTAAGGGACTCGGAAAATACTAATTTACCATAACGCATCCCGTCTTAGGGCCATCTTTGTCCGCGCCTCAATCGCAAAATCCTCGTCGTAGCGCTGCTACGCCTGCGGTTTTGCTCAATCGGCCCAGCCAAATCTGACCCCAATCCGGGCGCGATCCAGGTATATTAGTATTTTCCGAGTCCCTAAAACAAGACTCGCCTTTATTTTATCTTTACGGCATATCCTAAAATAAAGAACTGGAAAGGAAAAAACAAGTTGATTTCCCGAGACACCTGTTAATCCCTACAGGATCAAAATAAAAAACCTCCTGTTTGTACCACGGTTTTGTACCACCGTCGCAAACAGAAGGTTTTTTGTGATGCACACAACCTGTAATATCAACAAGTTATGCTATGTGCTGGTGGAGGCGGCGGGAGTCGAACCCGCGTCCGAAAATACTCTACTTGCGCTTCTACATGTTTAGTTCCGAATTTAAATTTCGCCCCGCAGAGCCCCTCGGAACGGGGTCTCAGTGGCGCTATCCTGCTAAGTTTCACCCCTTGGTCGGCAGGCGCACCCAAGGAGTTATCCCACTAATCGACGCCCTGATCTGGCCCCGTGGGAAGGACCAGGAGGACGGCCGAGCAGGTTATTAAGCTGCTACAGCGTAGTTATAATCGTCGGCGATTATAATTGTTTCCACCTGTTTTACGAGCAGATAGAACCTCGACATGCGGCTTCAAGCTTACATATCCCCGTCGAATCCGTTTCGCCCCCTTTGTTTGGTTGCTGCTTAGGTTGTTTAGACTGTTAGACTGTAGTCTGTTAGCAAAAAATGGTCAAATCCGGGGGACCAAAGCAGGCCTCATCTTGTAATTCCCCATCACTAATAGACTAAACACCTACAGACTATCCACCTAAACAGCTACTTGTTTTTCTTATAGGCCCGTTCGATCTCCCGGTCCGTTTCCTTCTTCTTCAGGTCGGCGCGTTTGTCATACAGCTTTTTACCGCGCGCCAGGCCCAGTTCCAACTTTATCTTTCCCTTAATAGTAAAGTAAATCTTCAGGGGGATTAAAGCAAAGCCTTTCTCCTGGATCTTGCCGATCAGCTTTCTGATTTCGCGCCGGTGCAGCAGCAGCTTTCTGGTTCGCAGCGGGTCGATGTTGATGTTCGTGGCATGCGAAAAGGGCGTGATGTGAACGCTGTACAGAAAAATCTCATTGTTCCTGATCTTGGCGTAGCCGTCCAGCAGATTGGCCTTGCCGGCCCGCAAGGATTTCACCTCAGGCCCGGTCAACACCACGCCGGCCTCGATCACCGAATCGATCAGATAGTGGTGATATGCCTTCTTGTTTGTGCAAACGACCTTGACGGACACGAAAAAATTTCCTAATGGTTACTCGTTCGGTATAGTATAAATAAAAGCAAAATTGGCCCGGTTGCGCGGCTGTTGAAAAAATCCAAACCAACCTGCCTACTGTAACTGAGGCCCGGCAAATTAACAATATCTAACAGCAGTTGCGGCAAAGACCCTTGCCGCAGCAGGTGGATAGCCTGTAGGTGTTTAGGTGAACAGGCAAAGAAGGGAAAATAAAAATCACGTTAAATTCAGCGCGGTTAAACTGGCAGACAAGATGCTGTTCGGGCTTATACGTTCGTTGCTCTACCCCTACTAATAGACTACAGACTAAACAACCTGCGCTTCAGGCAGGAAACGCCATGCATAAAATTCCCGCCCTTCTAATTTTTCTGATCCTTGTCCCCGGCTGCTTCAATACGGCGCTGGCCGACTCTATCGTTGTCCTGAAAAACGGCAAGCAGTTCACCACCAGCGAATACTGGAAGGAAAACAACCAAGTAAAATTCCACTTTCACGGCGGAGTCATCGGCATTCCGCAGAGCAGTGTCCGGGAGGTCCGGAAGGTGACCACGCCCCACCTCACGCCCGGTGTCATCACTGAGGAAGCGCCGGCAGCAACGGCTGCCGACCAGGAGTCCACGACCACGGCGGCAACCGAGCCGGTGGTGGCCGCGGAGAAACCCGCCGAGAATAAGCCGGCAGAGGCACAACAGCCCATTGTCGCCATCGATGTAGGATTTTACAAGGAAAAGAAAACCGCTTTGCTGGCGGAGAAAACCGAGACTCTGAAAAAACTGAAAACCGCCGCCCAAGAGGGACTGAGCTTTCGCGATAAGGAAAGAATGTCTTCCGCTTTACGGGAAATTGACCGGCAATTATGGGAGCTTGCCATGGAGTTGAAAGCAAAAAACAATGACCGTCTTCCCCCATGGTGGAGTGAAGGCCAGTAGAACCCTTGTAAAAGACCCGCGCTCTTGGTTGCCCTCCAAAAAAACCTGCGGTCTACGGGTGATCAGAAATCCTTCCATTTTGATCTACTGTAACGCGTGAACTTACTACCGGGCGGGTTTTTGATAAATTTACAATCATATATAATATCCGGTGTCCCGCTCATCAGAACATTGCCACTGGCTAGGACCGCACCATTGATTTGTTGATTTCCCCCGCCACTAAACGTGATATTACCATTCACAATGATCACGCCGTCCCAAGAAATATTACCACCTACTATAAGATCGCCGTCAATCACCAGTACACCGCAACCACTAAGGCCGGTTATGTCCAGCGTTGCTATTGTGTTTAGCGTCTGGTTCGCATCGGTGCCCATAAAATATGTTACCTGGCAGTCAGGCTGTGTACCCCAGGTATATTTCCCCCCTGCAAAACCCTGATACTTACCACCGGCGCCCTCAACCAGCGTAACCTTCTCAGTAACTGTTGCATACTCGGAAACAACATCAGCGACCCGATATGGAGTGGCATTGGTCTGCAGTTGTGGCGGGTTGGACGTACAGGCCGACCAGGCCTCTGCCCCGCCGCAGCCGTCGCTGCCAAGGGCGTCATTTTTAGGATAACTCACCTTATTCTGCCCCGTCCCCCTACTGCAATCTTGGCCTGCAGTGCCGCTGTTTCCCGTACAGGTGAGATTGGCACTTTGCGTACTGACAATATCTTTTACCGCCGGGCAGCCTGCAGTTGCGCCGCCTGTAACCACCTGGGAAGTGCCGTTGTTTTGCAGTGTGCCACCAACATACAACGCGCCCGGCACCTCAAAAAAGATTGGCAGACTGCGGGCCTCGATCTCCACCTTTCTCTTGGCCCCGCCATACGTCGCGACACTGGTTATGACCTCAACAGGTTTTCCCTTGGTGGTGTTTTCTTCCGGTTCATAATCGGGGGGGGTGGAAATGTCACCGTAACGCACCACGACATTACTTGCATCGACCTTGTGGCGCACCTCCACCAGATAGACCAATTCATTCTGCGCTCTCGCCACCCGAAGGTGCGTTCCGGAAACAAAACTTGGAAAGGCCGCTAAAACAACGCTATCCGGGTCGGTGCTATCAGCGATATAGGCGCGCCAGGTTGTAGAAGAATAAGAAGACTCCGGCACAGAAAACGCGGCGTCCTTGTACAACCGCGCTCTGGCCTCATCGGTCCCGGCATTGGCATGGACAAGGGCGGTATTTGACGCCTTGTCGTTGGTGGCGATCCTGACGTCGGTGGTGGCAAGCCTGGCCAGAATGACCCCGATGACGCAAAGCGACACCAGCACCAGGATGACGGTATTCAGTAACGAGCCCCTGTTTCCCTGTAATACTTTTCCCGCGTTCATGGCATCCCTCCTTGAAATCACTGCGCCCGTATCGTCTTGACGTTGATGCTGCGCAACTCGTTCCGAGCACGCCAGCGGACAATGACGTTGATCGTCTTGCTGTCGGTAAGCGGCGGCACATTGACGGCAACATTCCAGAAAATGGTAAAGGCCTGATTGCGGCCCTGGTTAGCAAGCCAATGGTCGGCCGCGTCATCGACATGGTCCAGGGCCGGGCCGTCTGCCGTCGTCGTCGTCCCATCTAAATCGCGATCTTTCAAACTACCGTGAATGACGTGCGGGACGCCCGAGCCGCCGCAATTGTGATTGGCATCGTTTGGGCAGCCGCCAGTATCGTTATAGGAAAGCCGGTTCAACTCCTCGATCTTGGCAACCGCAAGGGCCGTGGCCTCGCTCAGGTTGGCGGAAAATGCGCCGGACCTTGTTGAGGAAAGCTGCAGGGCGGTGATGCCCAGCATGCCGATCATGAAGACCGCCATGCCGACCATCACCTCAACCAGGGTGAACCCTCTGCTGTTGCTGCGCATGCCTTGACCGCTCATCTTTTCCTTGCCCACGGACCGCCGAAGGCGGGCCGCATTTTCCTGTCGGAAAAACCCGCCGCTCCTACTAGAGATTGGGACAGTTGACCTCCTGGGACATGACCCGCCGGTGATAATGATCTCCGGGCGGGTTGGACAGGAGCGTTCCTCCTTCCTTTATGGTGAGATCCAGCCCGGCCATGTTCACATGTTTAAAACTGTCGGTGTAGGAATAATTTTCGTTTGTACTCCGCACCAAAAGGGTGATCTGGACCGAGACCGGACATGTATCGGTCACCGCACAATTAACGTCCACTGTCGTTGTCCAAACTCCACTGGAACTTGAATCCCGGTAGCGGAATTCAAGGCCGTTGACATTCGGGATGACCGATTGCCAGGAGCCGCCATCAATCCGCCGATCAAGGGAATTGGCAGCCTCGTCAAACTGGTAGGCGATTGTCTCACCGGAATCGGCGACATCCCCATCTTCATTCACATCATAAGTAAACTCAATCATGGTGGCGGTGCAATTCGCCAAAACCAGGCCGGCGCCCCCTGTCGTCCCCTTGATATACCCGGCCCGGCGGATCTCCTTGCTCATCCTGCTCATGGCGACCCGCAGGTTCTGCTGGATCTCGAGCATCTGGTCCTGCACATCGGCGGATCTGGAAAAAGAGGAGTAGCTCTTGAAAATACCGATGGTGACAATCATGGCCAGGGCAAGGGCCACCATCAACTCCACCAGGGTATAGCCTTTCTGCCATGTTTTTTCGTGTATAGGCATTGTTTTTGAAGTATTCAAAACAACTCTCATCGGGAAGGCCGCTTCTCTTTTCCAACGACAGGACCGGAAGAAATTGTTGGTGCCTTCCCTGTTGCTTCCTGTTATAAAAAAAGCAAGATAGCTCAGGTTGTTTCGTCCGTTAGACTGTAGTCTGTTAGCAAAAAACGACTGGGAATAAGATGCAACGCTTACAATCTCTGGCATTTTTCAGTTGCTAACAGACTAAACACCTACAGACTATCCACCTGAGTACTTATAAAAAAAATTAACCGCGAGGCGCAGATCATGAAAATGCCCAAGGGAAAGAAAGGCTTTTCACTGACCGAACTGATGATTGTCGTGGCCGTGATCGGCATTTTAGCCGCGGTCACTGTTCCCGCCTACTTCAACAAGGTCAAGAAGGCCCGGCAGGACACGGCCAAGGCCAACCTGCTGGACATGAAGTCGGCCCAGGAGATGTTTTACTCGCTCAACAACCGCTATGCCGTCAACATCGCCGGCACGGTCAAAAGCTTTCTGAATTTCAGCCCGGCCGATACCACCTATTACGTCTACCGGATCACGGCGGCCTCTGCCACCAGTTTTAACTCCTGCTGCAGGGGCAAGAAAGACGGCGACATCTGGCGGATCAGCGGCACCATCCAGGAATCCCTCCCTGGCGCCACGGGCTCCTGCCCGTAACGCAACAGCCGGACAAGCCGGCCTATTTTGTTTTCCAGATCGATCCCCGCCAGCGCTCCAGCCGCACCCGGCCGGTATTGGCAACGACCACCGCATAGGGTTCCGCCGCCATGGCCGTGGGCGGCGTACCAGCCTTTGGCGCATAGATTACCACCGTGCCACCCAAGCCGAGTACTGTGCCATCCGGCTGCATATAAAAATAATCCACAGGGGTGCCAGCCGAGGAAAAGGTAATCCCGTCATTGTTTACCAGGTTGTTGGCGGTGCCATTGGGCGAGGTGTCTGGACCGCCGCTGATAGTACCGCCCGTTGTGTCATAAAACTGCACCTCCTTGGCGAATAAAACATCCTTGATAACGATGTCGGGCACGGTGGCCACCACGTCGCCACAGACATTGCTGGCGTTCACGTCCACGCAGATCGAGTAGCCGTCCTGGCTGTTCGCGCCCACGTTGAAAACAAACTTGACGAGCACGTTCGTGTTGCGGTTCACCGCCTCGGCCCGGGCCAGGTTCAGATCGCCCCGCAGGGCAAAGGCCTCACCCTTCAGCTTATTGGCAACCCCTGAAAACATGGAAACAACGCTCACCGCCAGGATCAGAGCGATCGCCATGACCACGATCAACTCCACCAGCGAAAAGCCGGGCACCATCTTCAAACCAGTTTTTTTCCTGACGTTCGGCTGCATATTTTTTACTATATTCAGTTCTCCATGAACTTGCATGATTTTTTCCCCCTATAGTGATGTTTTCGTAAAAAAAATCATTTTACCCTGCGGAGCGCAGGGTTCGCAGGGATAACTCATTGAAATAAACCGGTTGCTCTCTGTGCCTCCGCTTCTCCGCGCGAGTAGTAGGTTTTTGCTAGTCCATCAATTGTAATGGCTGCAAGCACTGCGCCACGCTGCGAATCACGGCCGGGCCGGGCCAGACCCTCGCGCCACCCAGTAAAACCGGGGAGTCCGCAACCGGTCGACACCGGCACAATATCGCCACGAACCGTAAACATCGTTGACAAGGAGTTGCCAAACCGTTACTGTTGCAAGCAGGACAGCCATGACAACATCGTTGACGTAACGCAAACATCGTTTACAACCATGCCGGAACTCAAAAAACCCCAGGAACATCTGCTCTTCAAAAACAGACTGGCAAATCTCAAGCTGCTGCTGGAGCAGGTGTCTGCCGCCTGGACGGTTGACAACTACAAATCCCTGCTGCAGATCCATGTAAAAATCCTGCCCCGGCTCCTGGATGCCGAGCGGTGCACCATCTATATCATTGAACTGGGCACGGATAATATCTGCTCGGTGTTCGGCACCGGTCTGTCTGAAAAACAGATCACTCCGCCACGGGAAGGCAGCATTGTCGGCGAGGTTATCTCGACCGGCAAGGGGGTGATTGCCAACAACCTGGATACCCGGCCGGGCTATCACCGCCTGGTGGCCGAGGAAACCGGGTATGTCACCCGGAACATGGTCTGTGTGCCGATAAAAAGCGTGACCAACCGCGGGGTTGCTGGGGCGGTGCAGGTACTCAACAAAAAAAACGGCGTCTTTGTCGCCGATGATCTGGGTTTACTTGAGGAGCTTGCCGCAACCCTGTCTATTTCCATCGAGAGCATTATTCTCAACAAGGAAATCCTGCGCCTGTCGAGCCAGTTGAACCGGGAGGTCGAGCGGATCGACGAGGAGTATCCGTTCGACCATCCTTTTGTGGCGGAAAGCCCGGCCATGCAAAAGGTGCTGGATCTGGTCGGTCTGGTGGGCAACTCCCCGGTCAATGTCCTTATCCTGGGCGAAAACGGCACCGGCAAGGAACTTGTTGCCCGCCTGATCCATGAAAGTAGCGAGCGCCGCGACCGGCCGCTGGTGGCGGTCAACTGCGCCTCCATCCCGGAAAGCCTGGCGGAAAGCGAATTCTTCGGCTATGAAAAGGGCGCCTTTACCGGCGCGATCCGCAGCCGCAAGGGCCGCTTTGAAGAGGCCTCGGGCGGCACCATCCTGCTTGATGAGATTGCCGATATGCCCCTGGCCATTCAACCCAAGGTTTTGCGCGCCATCCAGGAAGGCGAGGGGAGCCGGCTCGGCAGCAACAAAATCGTTTCGTACGATCTGCGGATCATCAGCGCCACCAACAAGGATCTGAAAAAAGAGGTGGAGGCCGGCCGCTTCCGGGAAGATCTCTATTTCAGGCTTTTCTCCGTGGAAATCGTTATTCCGCCGCTTCGGGAACGGCCCGAGGATATCCTGCCCATGGCCGCCGCCTTCCTCGCCAAGATCTGCCGGCGATTTCAGAAAAAACTGCCGGGCTTTTCCCCCGAGGTTCTCAAGGTGTTCTCCGATTATGCATGGCCAGGCAATGTCCGGCAGTTGCACAGCGAAATCGAACGGCTGGTGGCCCTGACGCCGCCGGGCGAATACATCCGGGCCGACAAATGCACCCCGGAACTGCTGCGCGGCAAAAGAATAGCGGCAACGGCCGGCTCTACAGGCCTGTCAATGCCGGCCCAGACCCAGGCCCTGGAAATCGATCTGATCAACAAGGCCTTGGAGCAAAGCAATGGCAACCGGGCTCGGGCCGCAGTACTCCTTGGCATTTCCCGGCAAGGGTTGCACAAAAAAATGAAGCGGTATCGGCTGGCAGGGCCGGAAGCCTGATCTGTCGGGCAAAACTTCCTGTTCAAAACCATGCCATCTGGTATAATCTTCTGTTGATTGCAAAAGTAAATGACAACACGAGAGTGTATAAACTGGAAATACGAAATGATCATTTACTGGAGCAACGAAGACCAGGCATACGTTGTGGAGGTTCCGGAACTTCCTGGTTGCATGGCTGATGGTCGAACTTACCAAGAAGCTGTCGCCAACGTTGAGGTGATCATTGACGAGTGGATTAAAACGGCCGAGAAACTCGGGCGGCCCGTTCCGCAACCCAGAGGAAAATTGATGTACGCTTGATCATCAACATGGGACGACACAACGGTGGGCGGCAGGATAAAGGCAGCGGCCGCCCGCGCAGACACGAATCACAAAATAACCAACATTATCGATAAGCCAATGACCCAGAACAAAGGCCCGTATATCAAAGACCTCCAGGACGGCCAGGCTGTTGCCGGTCTTTTCCTGATCAAGGAACTAAGCCGGGCGGAAACCAAAAACGGCAAGCCGTATCTCATTCTGACCGCGATCGACCGGACCGGCGAGATCGGCGGCCGGGTCTGGGACAACGCCGACCAGGTAATGGCCGAATGCGCTGCCGGCCGCATCGTGGCCTTAACCGGCCAGGCCCAGGCCTATAAGGGTATTCTGCAACTGAAAATCGAAACGGCGCAGGCTGTAGACAGCGGCCTGGTGGACATGGCTGATTTCCAGCCAACCGCCCCCGGCGACATCAAGCAGATGGCCGGCCAGCTGCTGGCCCTGGCCCGGAGCATCCGGGAACCCGACCTGCGGAAACTGACGCGGAAGTTTTTCGAGGATGAAGGTTTTTTCAGCATCTTCATCAAGGCGCCGGCCGCCAAAAACATGCACCACGCCTACCTGGGCGGCCTGCTGGAGCATACGTTGTCCGTGGCCCGGCTCGCCGACCTGGTGGCCTCTCTTTATGCCGGCCTGGACCGCGACCTCCTGCTCACCGGTGCCCTGCTCCACGATGTGGGCAAAACCGAGGAATTCGCCTTTGACAGCCTGCCCTTCAACTATACGGACAAGGGCCGTCTGGTCGGCCATCTGGTGCTCGGCGCCGAAATGGTCCGCGCCCGGGCGGACAAGCTTAAAAATTTCCCGGAAGATCTGCTGGTCCGCGTGCAGCACCTGATTCTCAGCCATCATGGGCAATACGAATTCGGCTCTCCCTGCCTGCCCATGCTGACCGAGGCCTTTGCCCTCAACTTCCTCGATGACTTGGATGCAAAAATCAATTATATAAGCCGTCTTGAGATGCGCCTGGATCAGACCGGCGGCTATCAGTGGACCGATTACCAGAAAATGCTGGAGCGGTTTCTTTTCTTAAGGGGCCGCAACGATCAAGAACAGAACGCGCAAACGGACAACCCGGCGGACAACACAACGGCCGCAACGCCTGGAACCGCCGCGGCCAAAGAAACCCGGCAACAGACCCTGTTTAGGCTGCCATGACCTTTCCGTATACCTTTGCAAACATAATCGGCCAGGAAAAGGCCAAGGTCCTGCTCGGAAAAGCCCTGCGCAAGGGCACGCTCGGCCATGCCTATCTTTTCCGGGGTCCGGCCGGGGTCGGCAAAAAACGCACCGCGCTCACCATGGCCGCCGCAATCAACTGCCAGGCGCCACGCGACATCGAGGCCTGCGGCATCTGTCCCGCCTGCCGCAAGTTGGCCGCCGGCAGCCATCCGGACCTGCTTACCATCCAGCCGGACGGCGCCGTGATCAAGATCAACCAGATCAGGGAATTGAAACACGCTCTAACCTTGTCGCCCTTTGAGGCGCGCTTTCGGGTGATTATCCTGGAAGACGTACACACCATGCGCCGGGAGGCGGCCAACAGTCTCCTGAAAACCCTGGAGGAACCGCCGGCGGACAACATCTTAATCCTGACTGCCGACGATCCCGGCGATCTTTTGCCCACCATTATCTCCCGGTGCCAGGTGATCGCCTTTCATGCCTTGCCCTATGAGGCGGTGGCCCGAGCACTGATGGCAGAATCCGACCTCACGGCGGAAACCGCTGCAACCCTGGCGGCCGTTGCCGAGGGCAGCCTCGGCCGTGCCAAGCTCCTGCTCGATCGCGAGCTGCTGGACCTCCGGCAGGCGGTGGTCGACAACCTGACCCGCCACCTGCCGGGCCAACCGGAAGCGGTGCCGGCCATCCTGCGGCTGGCGGAAAGCGCGGCCGACCTCAAGGAAAAC
>Ga0156789_1093_pt3 | contig 17567 bp, 12 predicted proteins | sample RifOxyD3_FD_110738 | JGI IMG/M metagenome (GOLD analysis project Ga0156789, IMG submission 110738) | Deltaproteobacteria bacterium RIFOXYD12_FULL_57_12 | reverse complement strand
TTGTCCGGCAGTTCGTACCCTTTCCGACATACAGCGCCGCCCCCACCGCCGGGGCCATCTGGCTATTTTTTCTGGTGCAGTCCCTCTATTTCGTGCTGTTCGCCCCGCCGGACCCGGCTGATGCGCCGCCTCCGGACCCGTTCGCCCGAGCCTGCCGGCAGGCTGAAAAAATTCTGGCCGGCGAGCCGGAATAAAAAAAGCGGCGTTCTCATTTTTTTTGGGAACGCCGACTGTCACCGCTCACCGAGTATGGGAAATACGTGTTGTCGTAACCCTCGAACTGTAAGTGTTCAGCAGTGCCGCAGATGCGCGAAAGAGGCCTGCGAACTATAGCCCGCCTATGTAAGCAGGGCGAGATCCCCCGCAAGGGGGGATAAACTCCGCAGATGTGGTGCTGCTGAACGCTTACAGGAAATCAGCTATGTTCGCGGGTCTTAAGAAAGGTAATCTCGGGCCACTGCTCCATGGTCCGGTTCAGGCGCCAGTCGCCGGAGGCCAGATAGGCGAGATGCCCCTCGGCGTCCTCGGCAAGACTCGCCTGAAAATTCTTCCTGAACTCATCAAGTTTCTTGCGGTCGTCGCAAACGATCCAACGGGCCGCGCCGTAGTCGGCCGCCTCGAAAATCACCTCGGCGCCGTACTCGTCCCTGAGCCGGGCCTGGGTCACGTCAAACTGCAGGACACCAACCGCGCCCAGGATGTAGTCGCTGCCCATGAGCGGCTTAAAAGCCTGCACCGCACCCTCCTCCGCCAGTTGGATCAGCCCCTTGTGCAGCTGCTTGGCCTTGAGCGGACTCTTCAAAAGAACCCGGCGGAAATGCTCGGGCGCAAAATTTGGAATACCGGTGAACTTGAGTTCCTCTTTTTCGGTGAAGGTGTCGCCGATCTTGATGGTGCCATGGTTGTGCAGCCCGATAATATCGCCAGGATAGGCCTCATCAACATTGGTCCGATCCTGGGCCATGAAGATGATGGCGTTGGCCAGGGAGATATCCTTGCCGAGCCGGTGATGGCGAACCTTCATGCCGGGAGTGTAGCGGCCGGAACATATCCTAAGAAAGGCGATCCGGTCGCGGTGCGCCGGATTCATGTTGGCCTGGATCTTGAACACGAAACCGGAAAAGGCTTCTTCGTCCGGCGCGACCTGACGGGTGGTGGTCGCCTGGGGACCGGGGGCCGGCGCCAGTTCCACAAAGGCCTCCAGCAGTTCCTTCACCCCGAAGTTGTTGATGGCGCTGCCGAAAAAAACCGGGGTCTGGTTGGCCTTCAGGAAATGGTCGTAGTCAAAAGGGTTGGCCGCGCCCTCCAGGAGTTCGATATCGGTGCGCAGTTCGACCGCCTGGCTGCCGAGCAGTTCGTCCAGTTGCGGATCGTTGAGATCGTGGATCACCAGCCGTTCCTGGTCCCGGGTTGCCTGGCCGGGGACAAAAAGCTGCAGTTCCTTGCGAAAGATGTTGTAGACGCCCTTGAACCGTTTGCCCATGCCAATGGGCCAGGAAAGGGGCGCGCATTCAATCTGCAGCTTCTCTTCGATATCGGCCAGGATATCCAGGGGCGCCAGGCCTTCCCGGTCCAGCTTGTTGATAAAGGTGATCACCGGTGTGTTGCGCATCCGGCAGACCTCCATCAGCTTCATGGTCTGACTCTCAACGCCCTTGCCGCTGTCGATCACCATCAGGGCGCTGTCCACCGCGGTCAGCACCCGGTAGGTATCCTCGGAAAAATCCTGATGGCCGGGCGTGTCCAGCAGGTTAATCTCAAAGTCACGGTAATTGAACTTCATGACCGACGAGGTCACCGATATGCCGCGCTCCTTCTCAATGGCCATCCAGTCGCTGGTCGCGTGACGGGCCGCCTTGCGGGCCTTGACCGCCCCGGCCAGCTGGATGGCGCCGCCAAAGAGCAGCAGTTTTTCAGTCAATGTGGTCTTGCCGGCGTCCGGATGACTGATGATCCCGAATGTCCGGCGTTTTTCTATTTCTTTTTTATACTGGTTGCTCACGTTTGCCAATTCCCCTTGCTCTGCTGATAATAACGAAAAAAAGCGGGCGCAAAGGCCCGCTCAACGATCCTGAATGAGCAGCGCAGGTTTGGCGTCGGCTCGATTCTGGGTCAATGGCCCAGCTGCATGGGGCCAATCTTTATTATTATACCAAAAAATAATAAAATAACCAGCCATGAATCCTGTACACCTGAAAGCCGCTGGACCAACGGCGCCGGCAATATGACCCCGGCAAAAACGACTGCAGACAAAAAAATGTTTCATTCCTGTGCAATTATTCGTAATGTTACTTGCTGATAAGAAACCTTCTCCCTGCATCAGTTCGAGACATGACTGACCCATGAAACGATTTCTACTGCCGGCATTCATCGCTATTTTAATCGTTCTCAACCTTCTGGTGGCGCCGGTCCGGGGTTCTGATCCACCCATTTCCCATTATACCGTTGTAATCTGGTCGTTTCAGACCAAAGACGGCGCCCTGCGGGAATTCGATGCAATGGTTGATAACGTGCCGCCGGACAAAAGAGGTCAGTTGCGGATTGAACTGACCAGAGATGGATATTCCCTGCGGATCGGCAAGTTCCCGCTGATGAAACAGGCGGAGGCGCTGCTTCAGGATGTGATCGGTCAATTTCCGACCGCCAGGGTTATGCGTTCCAGCAGCTCCGAAGAAAATATCGTAAAAATCTATAAATTACCAGCCGAAGAAACGGTCGTGATCTCAGCGCCGGAACCGTCTCCAGAACAGCCCCCTGTCGAGACAACGCTGGCGGTGGCTCCGACTCCACCAACAAAACCGACCCCGACAATCAGCCACGAAGAACCACGGCAGGAAATCAGCCCCGAACCAAGCGGGCGGCCAGCAACCATTCCAACCGCGCCGGCGGTCAAGCCGGCCGCGTCGATGCAGCCCAAGGAACCGACTCCGCTACCCGCGCCGGCGATCATGAAAAAACAAGAAATCAGTCGTGGAGAGGCGGCAAAACCTGCCGATGCAACCCTGCCGCTCGTGTCGCAGGCGGAATTCTGGCCCGATCCCGACCGGGAATACTATACCGTGCAGGTAGCCAGTTTTGAAAAAGCAGCTCCCGCCCAAAAAAAATACGCGGAGCTTGAGTGGCAGTTGCAGGCCAGGCAACGCGCCTATCTGCGGCTGGAAAAAATCAAGGGCTATTACGCTCTGCGGGTAGGCCGGTTCGACACGGAACAGCCGGCCAGCGAGCTTCTGGCGGCGCTCAAAGACACCTATCCGACCGCCCAGGTAAAGAAGGCTTTTATCCTAAAAAACCGCATCCACAGAATCTACCCGTATCCTCAGGATCTGCCGCTGGCTGATTGACCGTAAAGCAAACACATTGACAGGCGAGAGCCTGGCGGCTCGCGGAAGATTCAGGTTGCCTGGTCGTCGTGAATTGCCTTTATCTCGTGGATGTTCTCGACAAAGCTGTCCACCAGTTGCGGGTCGAAATGACGGCCCCTTTCCTTCTGGAGTTCAAGCACGGCGTCATCCAGGGGCCAGGCGCGCTTGTAGGGCCGCTCCGAGGTGAGGGCATCAAAGACATCGCAGATAGCCGAGACGCGACCGGACAGCGGAATGCCTTTGCCGGACAATCCCCGAGGGTAACCTGACCCGTCCCATTTTTCATGATGGTTAAGGGCGATGCTGCGGGCGGTCCGCATCAGATCCGAGTTATGCCCGGCCAGCAGTTTGGCGCCGATTACGCAATGGCCTTTCATCAATTCAAACTCATCCGCATCCAAGGGCCCCGGCTTGAGAAGGATGCTGTCGGTGATGCCGATCTTGCCCACATCATGCATGGGTGCGGCATGGAAAAGGAGGTCGCTGGCGTTTTTCCTCATGCCGGCGGCCACGCCCAGCATCGCGCAGTAGCGGCTCATCTTGGTGATATGATCGCCGGTCTTCTGATCGCGGCACTCGGCAGCCCGCGCCAGGCGCTGCACCACCTCAAGCTGGGCTGCCCGCAACTCCCGGGTTCGATCCCGCACCAGAACCTCAAGATGATGCCGGTGGCGGCGAAGCTCTTTTTCCACCCGCGCCAGTTCTTCCTCGGCCTGCATCTCCTTGGTAACATCGATAAGCATGCCTAACGACAAGCATATCCGGTCATCGACGAACAGCTCGACGGTCGCCTGATCCTTGAGCCAATGGAGATTACCAGTGGGCGCGGCTATTTTGTAGATGGCCTCAACCTGCCCGCTGTTCCTGCCCTCGTTGCGTAGCTGGTCTCGCCGACGGCTGAGTTGCCTGTGATCAAGGATCTTCTTGCCGACCCTTTTGCGGGCGCGCTGGTCACTGTATATGCAGCGGCCAATAATAGCTTTTTGGAGATGTTCGGCAAGATCGGCGCCGTAACAGTCAAGCAGATCGCGCAGACCGCGGCCGGCAAACTCATACCAGATGGCAGGATCGTCCTCGCGCCAGGCGGAGATATAGGGAATGGGCGCGCAGGCAAACTGTTCGAGGGCGTGGAAGTGACAAATGGCTTCCAGGACCCGGGCCTTGAGTCTGTCGCTGAAATTTCCGGAGAGGATCCGGCCGCTGTAATGCCCTAAGGCTGGAATCTGTTTCATGTCACGTACAATGTAGTTCTCTCGCGCCGGCCCACTCGTCAACAGGACCGGCCCACTCTTATTACAGAGTCACTTAACCAACTGTCAATCAAAAATATTACCGGAGCACCCGGCCGGCGACCAAAAAAAACAACCCGAACCGCGTTATTGTTTGCTGGCCTGCGAAAAAGGCATCGGTTCGCTGTTTCGCGCAAATTCGCCGGAAGGCCTCGTTAGTTCAACCGGCAGAATGACATAACATGCCGACACAAAAATATATTTCTTGAAAAACAAATAAACGCTTTCCGGAAAATGTCATCATGCCAAAATGGAGTAGCCGGGGGATTCCGCTTTTTTTACCAGCGCCCGGAAATCAAGGCATCATAACGCCTTGATTTTGTTATTCTGGAAAAACTCACGCAAAAAAAATGCACCCCCAGAAACACCCCAAACCTAGCACTTCCTGACAAAGCTTTTTTTAACCCCAGCAAGGCTTTCCGGTCGATATTACTAGGTCGGCCCTAGTACTCGTACTATTGTTTTTAGTGCTTGATATTCCGGTAGATATCTGGTTAACAAGCCAAAGAAACGGCCAGGAATCCTTTGGCCGGTTTTTGTCAGGCCCGTCTGAAATGGAACAGGAAGCAATCCGTTGCTCCGAGCGTCGCGGACGACAACCGGGTAGTTTATAAGACACAGGGTGAAGCTTCCTTGGCAAACACGCTCAATGGAATGGAGGGTTGCCCATGAATTCTTTTTTTCTCCTGACCGCGCAGATCATCCAAAATCGAAAACCACTTCGCACTTCCCTGGCCGTAATTCTCGTTTGCTGGTTTTTTGCCAGTCTCGCATGCGCCGGCACAATTGAATCGCGGGGTCTGTACAGACACCTCACCAGTAGCGATTGCCAGGACTTCGATTATGCTCTTCCTATTTCGGGAGGAGGAAAGGCTTACACTACCGACTACTGTGTCAGTCAGCTATCAGAGATCGACGATGCGGCTCACAATCAGACGTTTCGGCACACTTACATTAATCCAAGCGGCAGAATCGTTGCGACTTCTAGCCAAACATATAACGCTGACACAGACTGTTGGGCGATTGATTGGTATGGTAATTGGTGCGGAAATCCCAGCAGGCCAGAATTAGAGAGTATGTACTGGGAGTCGCGCCAATTAGTTCTTTATGGCGAACCAGGCATATGGACTGTCGAGCTTTATAACGGGGACCAGTTGGTTCATACCGATAACTTTGAACTTATCCCCTTCAAAATCGAGGCAGCATCCGGCCAGAAGCAAACCATCCCCGTCAATTCAACGTCACCGGAAGCTCTTCGAGTTAAAATCTCGAATCCCTATGCGGATACCATCCCAGCGAATATCCCTGTCCAATTCTCCCTCATTGCTAAGCCTAAAGGCGTTAAAGAAGTTGTCGGTCTGACAGCAAATTATTCAGATCCTCCATCTAGAAAAGGCGTGAATGCGCTAACAGTATACACAGACTCAGAAGGATTTGCGCAAGTGTATCTCGAGGTTGGAAGTAAAACCGGAGCATATACTGTTCAAGCAACATCTGCTGCGGCTGCGAATTCCCCTCCCGTTTCGTTTGTTATAAACGTCACGACGGCTGACCCGTTAGCCGGCCTTGTTCCTCAAAAAAATTTCGGAATCAATCCGGACGGCAGCACACCCTGCGTAGCAAACCCGATTAACGCCGCAACCGGCAACAAGATGCAGTCAGAAACGGACTATCAGGGGGCAGGACCTTTCCCGCTCATTTTTCAGCGCTCCTATAATAGTCTGAACGTTGAAACCACAACAATCGGCAGCAACTGGCGACACAGCTACGAAAGATCGATAACCGCTGCCAGGGAAGGGAAAGGAAAAAACGCAAAACAGGTCGCCACTGCCCATCGGCCGGACGGCAAAGAATATAAATTCGTCCAAAATGGCAGTGAATGGGTGCCCGACCCGGACGTGACAGACAAGCTGGCGCAAACTTCCACTGGCTGGAGCTATTTGAACTCGAGCAATATTATGGAAGAGTACGACAATGCCGGCCAGTTGGTTATGCTGACAAACCTGCAGGGATTATACCAAACTCTGGAATATGATCCGAACGGCCGGCTGGTAAGCGTACAGGATCAATTCGGCAGAGCCCTGTCCTTTACCTATAATACCTCCGGCCGGATCGGCTCAATAACCGATCCTGCTGCCGGACAATATTCCTTTGCCTATAATGCGGGCGGCAATCTGCAGAGCGTTACCTATCCGGATTTGTCCAGCCGTGTGTATCTGTACGAAAACACGGCCTATCCCCATGCGCTGACCGGAATTGTCGATGAAAATAATGTACGGTATGCTACCTGGAAATACGACGCCAAGGGGCGGGCAATTGCAAGCAGCCATGCGGGGGAGGCAGACATATACGCTCTGGCATACTTTGCCGATCCGGTCACGGCGGTAACAGAGCCGTCAGGCATCGTCCGGCGGCGAGGCTACGAAGTCGTCCAGGGTGTTGCAAAAAAAACAACCTTGGACAATGGCTGCCAAACGTGCGGCTCTGACAGTAGCAACATCACCTATGACACGGCCACGGGGTTTATAACGAGCCGTACCGATTTTAACGGAAACAGAACCGAATACATTATCAATGCCCGTGGTCTTGAAGAGAGCCGCACTGAAGGAGCCGGCTCCCCGGAAGCCAGGACAATCACCACCGCATGGCACCCTGATTATCGTCTGCCCGTGCTGGTTACGGAATCTGACAAAGAAACACGGCTCGATTATGCCGGCGGCAAATTAATCAAAAAGACGGAAAAGGACCGCAAGACCGGAGAGGTTCGCGCCTGGTCATACACATACAATGCCATAGGCCTATTGGAAACAGCCGATGGCCCCAGGACCGATCTGATCGATGTCACGAGATTTAATTATGACACCCAGGGCAACCTGCAATTCATGATCAATCCGCTGAATCAGACCGTTACTCTTCCCTTGTACAATGAGAACGGTCAGCCTCTCCGCGTTGTTGACCCAAACGGTCTGATCACGGATATCACCTACAATTCCCGAAGGCTTGTTAAGTCTATCACGACAGGAGGAGAGCAAACGGCATACGAATATGATTCTGTCGGGAATCTGCGAAAGGTCTCTTTTCCTGACGGCGTCGGCTATCTGACATACCAGTATGATGACGCCCACCGGCGGATTGGCCTGTCTGACCAGCTCGGCAACCGGATCAAATACACGTTAACTGCCAACGGTGACATAACAAAAGAAGAAGCCCTTGACCCGGGCGGCGTCTTGGCCCGCAGCCGTTCCTACGTCTATAATCAGCTTGGCAGGCTTGTTCAGGAAATAAACGCGGCCGGACTAGCGGTCAAAAAATATGATTATTATGGCCAGGGGAACCTGAAAAGCACCACCGATGCCTTTGCCAACACAACCAATTACCATTTCGATGCCCTGAACCGGCTCGTTGCCGTGGTCGATCCGCTCACCAAGACAACCGGCTACAGCTACGACGGGCAGGACAGCCTGCAACAGGTGGTCGATCCAAACAACGTAAGCACCTTCTACACGAACAACGGCTTTGGCGAAGTGTTGACGGAAGACAGTCCGGATAGTGGTTTTACAACCTACACCTATGACCAGGCCGGCAACGTTGCCGCAATAACAGATGCGAACAGTAAATCGACAATCTTTACTTACGACGCGCTCAATCGCGTTGTATCTGCGACCCATGCCGATGGTTCCGTTACCACGTACCTCTATGATTCAGAAGGAAATGCCAGCGGCAGGCTGGTTGAGATAAACGACCAGGCCGGCCGTACGCTCTGGGTGTATGACCAGCACGGCAGAGTTGTTGGAAAAAGCCAAACCGTTGCCGGAGTAACCTTAAAAATTGGTTATCGGTACGATGAATCTGGTAGAATGGTTGCCATGACATACCCGTCGGGCGCCCAGATCGGCTATGTCTATGCAAACGGGCAACTGGCGGGCTTGACCCTGAATGGCCAACCCTTGCTGACAAACGTGAGCTATGAGCCCTTTGGCCCTGTTGCCGGCTGGACTTGGGCGAACAACCAGCACCAGTCGTACCAGCATGACCTGGATGGTTATCTGGCCAGGCACTCCTACGGAGCAGGCCTGCGGTCGTTGGGGTATGATGAGAATGGCCGAGTGAGGAGTTCGCAGGATTCGTTCCAGAATCTCCTGTATCAATATAATGCCGTTGGCCGGCTCGAAACCGTGACCGGGGGCCAGCCCAATCAGACCTATCGTTATGATGCCAATGGCAACCGCAAGGAACTTGTCGAGGACGCATCAGTCTATGCGTACACCTTCGAGAATGGTTCGAATAGAATCGCGTCCATCTCCGGCCCGGCCCCGGAAAATTTCACACATGATGCGGCGGGCAACCGGAAAAGTGACGGGAGCCATGTTTATAGCTATGATGCGGGCAACAGATTGTCCAATGTTGACAATGTTGCGTATGCAACAAATGCATTAAACCTGCGAGTCGCAAAACAGGCGCCTGCCACAACCGTTCTTTTCGTCTATGATGAACAAGGGCGGCTACGAGGCGAATACGATTCTTCCGGCGCGGCAATCCAGGAGACGATCTATCTGGATGATATCCCGGTGGCAACATTGACCGGCGGGCATGTTTACTATATCCAGGCCGACCATCTGAATTCACCGCGGATTATCATGGACACGGCCGGCAGAATCGTCTGGCACTGGATTTCAGATCCTTTCGGCACGGAGAGCCCCGATGAAAATCCTGACCTCAACGGCGTACGGTTTGTCTATAATCTCCGTTTCCCGGGCCAGTATTATGATGAGGAAACAGGGCTGCACTATAACTGGCACAGGTACTATGATCCGCTGATCGGTAGATACCTGACGCCAGATCCGATCGGACTGGAAGGCGGGGTTAATCTCTATTCATACGTTCAAAATAATCCGGTTAATCTGATAGACCCATGGGGATTATTTGATTCTTACACTCACAAACTGCTTACTTCTGGGGTGTTAGCGAAATATACAGCTTCCGAGAAAGTAGTTTCGAGAGTTAATCAAGGGAATGTGTTTGTTGATAGACCAGAAAATTTTAAAAACAATAATGAACATGGCATGAGAAATTTTTCCCAAAGCCGTGATGATGCTATGTTAGCCAGTTATAACTTCCAAAAAGCCAAGATGCGGGCCGCTATCGAAGCTGCGTCAAAATGTGATTTTGAAAAGGCGAATTTTGAGTTGGGTCAAGGGTTACATAGTGTACAAGATGAGATTGCACATGATTTTATATCATTGCCAGGGCACGGGAATCCTGAATACATTTATAGGGACGCATATAGCAAAACTGACAAATATTCACGAGCAAAGGTAGCTTCTGAAAAGTACGTAGAGAGATTTGTTAGAAATCTTGGTTATCACCCCTTTTGATTTTTCAGAAATCACTTCAACAGGACACGGGGACAATGTTTTATAAATTAATAGGGAATTATGCTCTTGGTTTAAGCGCCGTTGGTTTTAGCGTATATGTTTATTCATTTTTTATTCCAGGACCCAGGTCAATTATAATATTAGCACTTGAATTCAGCGCGATATCATGTCCAGTGGCTATCTGTGGCTTAATTTTTGACAAGGAAAAAAAAGCATCCGTTATATCTTTTCTTCTGGCGCTGTTTGTTATTGTATTTGCATATTGGATTGTACCGTCTGGAATTTTCTCAAAATAATAAAGAGGTAGACCTGAATCCGTGAGTGGAAGACGAAGGGGACGCTGCGGAAGACGAAGGAAGACGAAGGGGACGCTGGTTCTATAACAACTTACGGGAGAGCCAATAAGAAGGAGGAAGACGAAGGACGAAGGGGACGCTGGTTCTATAACAACTTACGGGAGAGCCAATAAGAAGGAAGACGAAGGGGACGCTGGTTCTATAACAACTTACGGGAGAGCCAATAAGGGAAGACTCTTCTGCCAAAAATAATCAGCCAGGCCACGCTGGCCGGATTTTTTCTCTATCCGGCCCAAGCACCATTCTGGTACAGTCTCCGGCGTGACTGATCTGCAAGAAAAACTCCTGGCCTGGTTTGCCGCCTGCAGCCGCGACCTGCCCTGGCGGCGGGCCTATCTGCCCTACCACATCTGGATCTCCGAGGTCATGCTCCAGCAGACCCAGATGGCCCGGGCCGTCGAGTATTTCAATCGGTGGTGCGATACGCTGCCGGACATCGCCAGTGTGTCAGCAGCGGACGAACAAACCGTGTTCAAACTCTGGGAAGGGCTGGGGTATTACTCCCGGGCGCGCAATATACTAAAAACCGCGCAGATTCTGGTCCGTGATTTCGAAGGCCGGCTGCCCGATGCATACCGCGCGCTCCGACAACTGCCCGGCATCGGCGACTATACGGCCGGCGCCATCATGAGTCTCGCCTTCAACCAGGACTATCCGGCGGTGGACGCCAATGTCGAACGGGTCCTGGCCCGGCTTTTTGATATCGACACGCCAGTCAAGGAAAGAAAGACGCGCCTTCTCATCCACCGCAGCGCGACGGAGTTGATCCCGACCGGTCAGGCACGAAACCTCAACCAGGCGCTCATGGAACTGGGAGCGCTCGTCTGCCGGCCCAAAGAGACAGACTGCCGACAGTGCCCGCTCAATAGTTCCTGCCGCAGCCTGGCCGCGGGGACCACGGATATGCGGCCGGTGCCGGCCCCGCCCACACAACGCCTCCGCATCGAGATGGCAACCGGCATTCTCTGCCACCGGGGCAAACTGTTCATCCAGAAACGTCTAAAAAACGGCGTCTGGGCGGATCTGTGGGAGTTTCCGGGCGGCAGGGTGGAGCCCGGCGAGACACCTGCTGAAGCGGTGCGCCGGGAATATGCGGAAGAAACCGAACTGGAAGTAACTGACATTAAGCAACTCACCACGGTCCGGCACAGCTACCTGCACTACCGGGTGACTCTCCACTGCCACGCCTGCCGCCTGGCACAAGCAACGGCCGGACCGGCTGTGCTCCATGCGGCCCAGGAATACCGTTGGGTGAAGGTGGCGGAGCTGAAAAATTATGCCTTCCCGGCCGGCCACCGGAAACTCATTGAACTTCTGTTGCAGACTAACGGGTTTGCAGCCATAATTGCCGAAACTGGCTAAAAAGCTTGTCAGGACAGGCGGATCGCCGGCTGGAAAAATTATTCGAAGAGCTTGTCGGCCGGCCGGCGCTCGGGCACATATTCCCGGGCAATAAGCCCGGCGTTCCAGTCGGCGGAAACGTACAGGTTGCAGTAACAGGAGCCGAATTCCCGCACATCCGGTTCCCGGTAGATGCAGGGGCAGACGATATCTTTATCCCTTTCCCGGTCGCCGGCCGCCAGCCGGCAGGGGCAGGCCATATACCCGTAGCGCTGCTTATTGACCAGCAGGGCGGCCAGCAATTCAAGGGTCCGAGTCCGATCCTTATTAAAAAAATAGCCCTTGGGCTCCTGCAGCTTGCGTAAATTCTCGTACAGCGCTTCAATTTCCATCAGCCTATCTCCAGGGCCTCTTTAATTTCTTTTTCCTTGAAACCGACGATCACCGTATCGCCGATGATGATGGTCGGGAACGAACAACGCGGATTGAAGCGCCGGACCTCTTCAAGGACAGCGGCTCGCTCCTCGCGCCCCAGCAGATCGACATCGGTAGCCCTGTACTGGATCGTGCATTCATCCAGGAATCGTTTGGTTGCCTTACAGTGGGAGCAGGTGCTGAGGCTGTAGAGCGTGACATTTTTCTGCTGCATGCGAACGCCTCCAAATGGTTTCGTAAAAATAGTTTCTTGCGCCCGGCAGTAAAAACTCAGGGGGCAGACCGGATTGCCAGGCAGAGAGCCCTGCCCGCCTCATAGGTCTCCTGGAGATATTCGGGATGCCGGGAAACATCACCTTCGAAATCCAGACCACGGTACAGCAGGCTGGCCCGGAGTTCGACCTCGATCGCCTCGAAGAAATAACGCACGGTCAACATGGTGCCGTCAAAAAGCTTCCTGCCCCGGGTCGCTCCCACCGCAATAAAAAGACCCGGCCTCTTTTTACCTGGTTCACGCGCCAGACTGTCGGCCAACCAGTTATTCTTCACCCAGAAGGACTGGCAACGGTCCATCAGAATCTTGGTGTGGGCGCTCACCGTATAGAAAAAAATCGGCGAGGCCAGCATGATGCCGTCGCAGGCCGCAATTTTGTCGTAAACTTCCTGAAAGTCATCCTCAATAACGCAACGGCCGGTCTTTTTACAGCCATAGATTTCCAGGCAGGGCGACATGCTGAGATCCCGCAGCACCACTTCGTCGACCTGGGCGCCGGCCGCACGGGCACCCTGTACCGCCGCCTCCAGCAAAAGAGCAGAGTTGCCGCGCCGCCGTGGACTGCCGTAAACCGCCAGAACCCGCATAAGTCCCCTCGCCGTGCCATGATCCACTTCTCAGTCAAACCTCCCCAAAAATCCCACCGACCACATGACAATGATACTACCAGAGACCCCCGCCGACTTCCACCGACTTTGACGAATTCGCAAAAACCTTCGTCGCGCCAAGGGGCAGAGGCGCAGGGAAAGAGAAATTTTATTTTGATTGGTTGTCTCTGCGGACCCTGCGCCTCTGCGGGATGCAATGACTTTTCACTCCTCTCACATCAACAAGGCATCTCTGCTGGCAAGAACTGCAACCGGCTGGTATTATACCAGGCAGAATGCACTGCTGAGGCCAGCCGAAAAACCGATTGTGCCACCATATATTCCGGGATACTGCATGAACCTGACACCAGGGATCGGCAACAGCTCAAAAAAACTCGGTATCGTCATCGGCGGCTCCGGCCTGATCGGCGGTGGCCTGACCCATTATTTTTCCAAGCAGGCGGCACAGGAATTCGACATCCTCGCCCCCAACAGCAAGCGCCTGAGTCTCCGAGTCAAGGAGGATGTCGGCCGCTATTTCCGGCAGTTCAGACCCGACTTCATCATCAACGCGGCCATTGCCGCCATTGACAGCGATCCGCAGCTTGCCTTTGAAACCAACTACCTGGGCAGCATCAACCTGGCCAGGGTCGCTTTAACCCTCGGCATCCCCTACATTCACCTGAGCACCGCCGCTGTCTTGCCGGCCGGGGAAAACGTCCGCGAGGAGGACCTGCTGCCGCTCACCGGCCACATGTCAAACTATGCCAAATCAAAACTGATGTGCGAGTTGACACTCCAGTACATGCAGAGAGAACTGGGACTGGACTGCACCGTGATCCGACTCGGCGTGGTTTACGGCAAGCACGACCACAAGATCCAGGGCGTTCACCGCCTGCTCTTTTCCGTCGCCGACCAATCCATGCCGCTGCTGCTCACCAGCCCCACAGTCAGACACTCCTATACCAACACAAAAAAAGTTCCCGGGTTCATCCATCACCTGCTGGAAAACAGGGCGGAATTCTCGGGCCAGACCTATAACTTTGTCGACCGTCTGCCGGTACAACTCGTTCGGCTGATCCTGACAACCAAATCCTACCTGCAGGTCAACACGCCCCAGGAAGTCTATGTGCCTTACCCGGTGGCCCGGTTCGGAAAAACCTGTCTCAAACTGCTAATCCGGGTGATGGGCCGCATCGGCGTTGAAGTGAGAATGCCGGCCGAGCTCATGTTTCTGCAGAATTTTTATAAAACCCAGATTCTTTCGGCAGAAAAGCTTGCGCACTCAAGCTACGTGGACCCGGAACCGAACGCCACGATTTTCACCGAACTCCCTGATCTTCTCGAATACTATCTCACCCGTTGGGAGCACCTCAACCTCATCTCCTCATTCAACAAGGAATTCTTCGATCCCAAAAAACAGGCCGGCGAGTTCCACTCCTCGCCGGAAACCCTTCTTGAGTCTCTGCACCAGAGCCACCGGCTCGGGCCGTTGACGGATTTCCAGGATTTGTTGTAGTGCTCGCAAGATCTACAGGTTCGAACAAAGCCACTGCAGCTTGACGAGAGTGCCTGATGCGGCGAACTCACTCCCGAAGCAGGGCCAACTGGGCTAACAGGGCAACCACCGCCGTTTCCAGGCGCAGGATGCGCGGCCCCATGCTGAAGGAAGCAAAGCCGGCTGACTGAAACCGCTCCACCTCAAAATCAACCCAGCCGCCCTCTGGCCCCATGGCCAGAAGCACCCGGCCGCCAAAGCGCGAACCAAGCACGGTTACCAGATTTGCCGCCCCTTCGGGATGGGCCAGCAGGCTGTGTTGGTATTCAGGGATAATACCGGGCAGGAGGTCCTCGACAAACGGTCGGAAACGCGGATGCACGGTCACCGTCGGCAACCGGGTGTCCATGGCCTGTTCAAGCCCCTCCAGCAAGAAAGGGAGCCAGTTCTCCTCCTGCAGCAGAGTCGATTGGAAATAGCTTTTTTCCACCCGGTTGGCCTTGATCAGAAAAATATGGCCCACGCCCAGCGAGGCGGTCTGGGTCAGAATCCGTTTCAGCATGAGCGGCCGGGGCAGGGCCACGATTAAATCCACCGCTGGCCGGGCCGGCAGTGGACCACTGACCGACACCTGCAACACCGCGCTCTCAGAGGTCATGGCGAGCAGACGACCCTCGCCGACCGGGCCGTTGACCACCCCGACCCGGACTCTGTCTCCTACTCCGACACCCAACACCTCGGCAAGATGCGCCCGCCGGCGGTCGCGAAGGGTAACAATGCCATGCCGGTCCAACTCCGTTGGGTCGATCAGCACCAGGTTCATACCAAAATATCATTGCCCCCGTCTGGTTTGTCGGTTCTAATCCGGATAAATTGAAAATAAGTGCCTTAACAGCAGTCTGCAACGCATTGGGAGCATCATGCTTTTTGGAATTCTTGTTTTTTTTGACAGAATTCCAGGTGTAAGGCACTAATATGGCGCAACAACGGCCCGTAACTCAAAAAAAAATCCGCCGGCCCCGCGCCGGCGTCCGGAAAACTTCACTGATGATTTTTCTCTACAACCTCGTCCTGGTTGCCGGCCTGATTCTATTCCTTCCGCTGCTTTTCGTCAAAGCATTCGTCCCCCGCAAATACCGGGGACGAATGCTGGCGCGGCTGGGTTTTGGCCTGGCGCCATTGAGCCGGAACTTGCCAGGCGGCCGGCCCCGGTTCTGGATCCACGCCTTATCCGTCGGCGAGGTCACCTCGGCTGTGCCTCTGGTAAAAGGCATCCGGCAGGCCTATCCAAACAGCGCGCTAATTTTTTCGGCCGCCACCATGACCGGTGAGACTCTGGCCCGGCAAACCCTGGCGGCCGACGTTGATTTGCTCGCGCCGTTTCCCCTTGATTTTTATGGCACAGTGACCCGGTTCCAGCGTTGCCTTGCCCCGGATCTATTCATCCTGGTGGAAACCGATTTCTGGCCAAATTTTCTGCACGGCCTCAAACAACAACGAATCCCGGCGCTGCTGGTGAACGGCCGGATTTCCGCGCGCTCCCATGACTATTACAAAAAACTCCGTTTTCTTTTCCAACCGTTGTTTTCCGCCTTTGCCGCCATTTCCACCCAGACCGCGACCGACGCCGCAAGAATGACCGATCTGGGTGTGCCGCCGAATCTGGTTCATCCGCTGGGCAATCTGAAATACGCGGCGGCCCTGCCGCGCCCGGCCGTACAGGACGGCATCTCCCGCGCCGCCTTCGGCATACCGGCGACGCATCCCGTACTCCTTGCCGGCAGCACCCACGCCGGCGAAGAAAAGATTATCCTCGCCGTGTATAGCCGCCTGCGTCAACTCTTTCCGCAGCTTCGCCTGATTCTCGCACCCCGTCATCCGGCACGAAACACGGCAGTCCTGGCCGCAGCTCATGCCGCCGGCCTTGTTGCCGGCCGCCGAAGCGCCACCTTGCCGCAGGACTACACGGTATTGGTCCTAGACACCATAGGCGAACTGGCCGCGTTCTACAGTCTCTGCGATCTGGCCTTTATCGGCGGCAGTCTGGTGGCGGCTGGCGGCCACAACCCCCTGGAGGCGGCCGCCGTTGACCGGCCCGTGCTCTTCGGGCCGCACATGGAGGATTTTCAGGAGATTGCCGCCGAACTCGTAAACCGCGGCGGTGGCCGACAGGTCAACGACAGCGAGGAGTTGTTCAACGCCTTACAAGAATGGCTGACAGACGTTGATGCGAGACAAAGGGCAGGCCAGGCGGCCGGCGATCTGGTCCGAAGTCACGGCGATATCATTGCCCGCCATCTCGCTTTAATCCAGGAGATTCTTGCCCATGACCGGACAGGAGCCGGCAGCCATGGCTGACCCAAAAACCGATTGCCGACTGCGACTTCTCTTCCGCCTCGGCCGACCGCTGGCCCCGGTGTACGGCGCCATCATGCGCCTGCGGGCCTGGCTCTATCAAAAAAATCTCCTGCCCCGGCATCATCTGCCAGCCACGATAATCAGCATCGGCAACCTTACCTTAGGCGGCACCGGCAAGACGCCCATGGCCATCTACATCGCCCGGCTGCTGCAACAGGCCGGCCGCTGTCCCGCCGTCATCAGCCGTGGCTACGGCGGCAGCGCCCGAACACCGATCAATGTCGTGTCCAACGGCCAGGACATTCTCATGGAACCGGCGGCCTGCGGTGATGAGCCTCGGCTCATCGCCGAAAGTCTGCCCGGGGTGCTGGTGCTTACCGGCAAAAAACGGGCCGCGGTCGGCCGCTATGCCATCGAACATCTGCAGGCCGACGCCATCATCCTGGACGACGGCTTCCAGCATCTGGCAATCGATCGGGATCTTGATCTGGTGCTGTTCAATGCCCACTCGCTGACCACGGAACTGCCCCTCCGCTCCAGCCGGGTTCTGCCTGGCGGCCCTCTGCGGGAAAGGCCCGCGGCCCTGGAACGGGCTCAGGCCTTTGTCGTCACCGGGATAACCGACACAACGCGGGCTGCGGTTGACCAGTTGCAACGCATGCTGGCAACGCGCTTTCCAGGCCGGCCGCTGT
>Ga0156789_1053_pt3 | contig 17568 bp, 15 predicted proteins | sample RifOxyD3_FD_110738 | JGI IMG/M metagenome (GOLD analysis project Ga0156789, IMG submission 110738) | Deltaproteobacteria bacterium RIFOXYD12_FULL_57_12 | reverse complement strand
CAAGCTAATCAGCCTTGTAAAAATACTCCTTTTCAGCACCGCATTTGGGACAAACCCAGCCTTCCGGCAGGTCTGCAAAAACGGTCCCCGCCTCGATGCCGTGTTCATAATCGCCTACCGCCGGGTCATAGACGTAGCCGCAGGGGCACTCATATTTATCCATCATATTCTCCTTGACTTGTTCTTCAGTTGCGTTGTTATTCGGGAAGCTGCCGTTCAGCAAGCCATCACATGTTGCCAGCCAGCAGATATTCAAGGGGCGTGCCGTCGATGGCGGTGCAGAGCCATTCCTTCATGGCCTCGTTCAGGGCGTGGACCCCGACCCCGGGACGATAGCCGTCTTCCCGGCAGGCCTCTTCGAAAAGATCCCTAGGCACAGCCACCTGGGCGATCTCCTCGGCCCCGGCCATGTTGCGCCGGATCAGGGTGGCCTGCGGCCCCTCCCAGTCGTACAGGACGAAGTAGATGGATTCCTGCCCGTGATGGCTGACAAAATCATGGCCGCGGGTCCAGCCCGAGCCCCATTCCAGGTACATGTCGATGGCCTTTTCCGGGGTCATGGTCCAGTCGACCTGGTTGACCAGCATACGGTTTGCCTTGAGTTGTTCGGTATTCAGCATGGTGTTCCCTCCTTAGCAGGGTTGGATTAGTTTTGGATATTTTTGCTGGGCCGGTCTTGCCTGGCTCATGGTTTTATCGTTCATCCGCAAACTTCCTCTTTTGCCGCGGCCCGGTCGTGCGACTGTCTTTCCTGCAAGGCCTGCAACCTGAGCCGGTACGCGCAGTCCTGCAGAATGCCGGACAGTAGCCGGCAGCCGTCATCGTGGGCTTCGGCCTGACCCTCGTCGGCCAGGATGATCATCCGGCGGGAGAGCTCCAGAACCTGTCTGATGAATTGGTCGTTGTGTTCCATGCCTGTTGTATGGCAAGAGATGTGCCATGTTCGGGCAGGCAGGAAATTTTATTTTTATTTTCTTTTATTTCAAGATGTTACTTGCGTTGGTCGGGCTCTGGTAACAGAAAGCGAAGAGGGGCACGTTGTCTCGCTATGACAAAAAAATGAGACAGTTAACACATGGCAAGTCAGGATGGAAAGGATGAGACACCAGCAGTAATCACGTAAAACTAGCTAATAATATTTATTTTTTTAATCTAGTCAGGTTGGGCCGCGACTGTGCCATCGGCAGAGTGAGACAGGGGGCCGCGTGAGACATATGAGACAGTTCGCCTCAAAGCTCCGGGTGTTTGTCCAGGAAGCGGTACAGGGTGGCGCGGGAAACCCCGAGTAAGCGGGCGGCCTTGACCCGGTTGTTTTCGGTTTTGGCCAGGGCCTGGCGCACCGCTTCGACGTTGAGTCGGTCGCGCCGCGGTTGGACCTGGTTGTTGACGGTCATCAGCGGTCGGGGCTGGGATTTAAGGAAGTTGGGCGGCAGGTGGTGAGGTTTGGCGAGTTCGCCACGGCAGCGCACCAGGATGTAGCGGATAACGTTCTGCAGTTCGCGGACATTGCCGGGCCAGGCATGGGCCATGAACAGGGCCATGACATCGGGCGACAGGATGATCTCCGGTCTACCCTCTTCAGCCAAAATTTTTTTTAGGAAAGAGCGGGCCAGGAGCGGGATGTCGTCCGCCCGGTCGCGCAGGGCCGGCAGGGTTATCGGCACCACGCAGAGCCGGTAGAAGAGGTCTTCCCGGAAGCGGCCGGCCTGGATTTCCGTCTCTAGGTTCTTGTGAGTGGCGGAAAGGACCCGCACATCGACCCGGATGGTCGCCTCGCTGCCGACCCGCTGCAGGATGCCGTCCTGCAGGACCCGGAGCAGCTTGACCTGCATGGCCGTCGAGATATCGCCAATCTCGTCAAGAAAGATGGTGCCGTTGTGGGCCAGTTCGAAGCGGCCCTTCTTGTCGCGGATGGCCCCGGTAAAGGCGCCGCGCACATGGCCGAACAACTCGGATTCGAGCAGGTTCTCCGGCAGGGCGCCGCAGTTGACCGGCACAAAGAGGCCACTGGCCCGGCTGCCCTGTTCGTGGATGGCCCGGGCCACCAGTTCCTTGCCGGTGCCGGATTCACCCTGGATGAGTACCGAGACATTGCTGGCCGCCAGGTCGCGGATGGTGCGGAATAACTCCCGCATCTTCGGGTCGTGGCCAATGATGCCGGCAAACTGCTCAGCATCCACCAGCTGGCTGGTCAGTTCATACTCCCTGGTCATGTCGCGGAAGGAGGCGACGATCCCGGCCGGACTGTTGAGAAAATTCGTGATCATCACCACCGACATTTCGAGATGGCGGATTTCTCCGGTCCTGGTCTTGATTGCCAGCGGATACGGCCGCTCCGGCAGGGTCGGCGCGGAGCCCAAATCGCAGAAGGAACATTGGCTCCGGCAGAAGCGGTCCGGAAAGACCTCATGGCAGTCGCGGCCGACGATTTCATCCCGTTGAAAGCCGGTTATCGTCTCGGCGGCCCGGTTGAAGAAAAAGATGCGGCGGTTGAGATCGTGGGCGATGATGCCCTCGTGCAGGTTGTCGAGGATGAGTTCCGCATTACGGCGCGCCTGGATGAGGGCGGTCATGAAGCCCTGCTGGCAGAGATCAACGACCAGGGCCCGGACTTGGTCATACACCGCCTGCCAGCCAGCCGGCCCGCTTGCCGGCTCCGGGTCCGGCACATTCCAGTACAACACTGGCGGCAGGCCGGGCAGGGCAGGGTAGACCGGCTTAGCCCGGCCGATGAAGCGGACCACCAGGTCGTATGAGAATAGGGAAATGCCGGTAGAGGGCAGGATAACGTTTGGCAGCTCGAGGCCGAAACCGGCCAGGATGGCGGCGGTCTGGTCCGCTGCCCGGACGGCGTGATCAGAGGCCACGGCCGCATCAAGGCCGGTCCGTTGCTGCCAGTTCAGGCTGGCGGCCGCCATCGCCGGCTTGACAGCCGAATCCTCGTCAATAAACAGAATGAAGGGCACGAATCTTTCTCCTGGCATGACCGGTTCCAATGCCTGCTCGGCCGCACCGGGGAACACCCCGGGTCAGCCGTGTATCCGGTCACCATTATGAATTCAACTCGCGTAAAAAGTCAATGGAAACTGTCTCAGGTGTCTCATTGTGCCTGGCCGGGGAGTCGTGCGGACGGTGGAGCAGCGGCGAGCGGCGACGGTGTGTGCAGGGGATGGTCCCTTGATCGCCCGCTGTAACCTCTAGACTATTGTGCAAAATGGTGCATAATAGTCAGCATGGACCGGAAGCAACTCCCACTTATCGCCAACGACCCGCAGGGCAAGATGGTCTTTCTGACCGGCCCCCGGCAGGTGGGCAAGACCCATCTTGCCCTGGCCCTGCTCAAACAGACCCCTAATGGGGTCTATCTCAACTACGACAACCTGGAAGATCGGGCCATCATCACCAGGGCCGCCTGGTTGCCCACCACCGAATTCCTGGTCCTGGACGAACCGCACAAGCTGGCGGCGCTTCACTACCTGCGCACCAAGGAGAAAAAAGAGGTGGATTTTGCCGTGGCGGTTGAGGACCGGCCGACTACTATCATTGAGGTAAAACTTACCGAGAGCGAGCCGACAGCCTCGCTTCGCTATTTTCATGAAAAATACGGGTTGCCGGCCGTGCAGGTGGTGCGCCACCTCCGTCAGGAGAGAATGGCGGGTGCTATCGCCATTCGCCGGGCGCTCGGCTTTCCGCGGGAGTTGGAGCTGTGAGCGCCTCACGTCGCGGGCGGCGGTTTATCATAAAGTAACTTTTCGCCAGTTCTTGCCTTGGAAAAGGCAGAAGAGAATATCGAATATCGAACAAGGAATAATGAATGTCGAAGGGAAACAGGGAGTTCGATATTGAGGAATGGTTGATTGATTTTACCGTTCGTATGGTTCGAACCGCCGAGACCTGGCAAAGACAGAAATCGACAACCACAACCCGAAAAAAAACTTCATGATTCGAAATTCCTTGTTCGATATTCTCTTTAAAAATCTGAACCACGGAATTTCAGCCACTTAAGTTGAAGTTACTTGGAAGGGGGAGAAGACTTCCGCTTTAAGTCACTCCCTTATACCCTTTTCAGGAAATCGAGCACCTCCTGCGGGTGCGTCTCAGTCTTTTTTACTGTTTGCCAATGTTTGAGAACCACGCCGTCCCGGCCTACGACCACGGTTGATCGAATCGTCCCAAGCACGGTTTTGCCATAGGAGGTCTTCTCGCCAAACGCGCCGTAGCGCTTCATCATCTCGGCATCGGGATCGGAAAGCAGCACAAAGGGCAGGCCGAATTGGCTGATAAATTTGTCATGCGAGGTCAGGGAATCACGGCTCACGCCCAGCACCACCGCGTCAAGATCGACGAGTTCCCGGTGCAGATCACGAAAAGAGCATGCTTCCTTGGTGCAGCCGGGCGTATTATCGCGGGGATAGAAATAGATCACCACGATTTTGCCGGAATACTCTTGCAGGCAATGCTCCCTGCCGTCACTTCCCGCCAGCCGGAAATCCGGGGCCTGCTTTCCTTGGAGATTCATAAAAGCCGCCTCCTGTAGTTCTGGCCATGCCAAGTCTAACCCAGCGGAGCTGGATAAGTCCCTTAACAGCGGTTGATTTCTGAATGTCTCGTGAACGTAAGGTTTGTGTGATTTTCGACCGCAAATTGTTACCAATCAACGCATAAGGGACTAATAATTACGCGGTCTTTTTTTGTCGCGTTTTTTGGAGACTACCGCCTGGCTGATGGCCAGGGGTTTGCCGCCCAGCATGGTTTTGTTCAAGGCCTTGATCGCCACGTCCGCCTCGGAGTTGCTGGGCATTTCAAGAAAGGCATAGCCTTTCGACTGCTTGGAAAAATGGTCCATGATAATTTTTACACTGGCAACTTCGCCGAATTGCGCAAAAGCTGCCCTGATTTCTTCTTCCGTTACATTCGGGGCCAGATTACCGACGTGCATATTCATAATACTCTCCCTTGTTGGTATGGCGAAGCATAAACGGCAATTGCCCTCAGCCTTCGCTATTTTTTTTATCGCCACATTCCTTGCCGCGGGAATAGGCCCGCGCCATGCGGGGTGACTAGTCAAACCGTCGTCGCCGAAACGCCCGGCGGCCGGGTGCAAATGATCTTTTTTGTGCTATGCTGCCTGCTCGACGGGCAGAAGTCTGTCTTGCGTGGTCAGTGTTTCTCTGCCGGCCAGATAGTCATCAAAATTCGTTCGCAGATCGAGGAAACCATCGGCGGTGATCTCGATAATCCGGTTGGCCACCGTGGAGACGAACTGATGGTCGTGGGAGGAAAAGAGCGCCACCTCAGTAAAGGCGATCAGCCCGTCGTTCAGCGCGGTGATCGATTCCAGATCCAGATGGTTGGTCGGTTCGTCGAGCATGAGCGCATTGGCGCCGGAGAGCATCATTCTGGAGAGCATGCAGCGCACCTTCTCGCCTCCCGAAAGCACAGAGGTCTTTTTCATCGCCTCTTCCCCAGAAAAAAGCATCTTGCCGAGAAATCCGCGGGCAAAGTTCAGGCCTTCGTTGGGCGGCGCATACTGACCGAGCCAGCTGACGAGATCGAGATCGTCGCTGAAAAAGGAGCTGTTTTCCTTTGGCAGATAGGCGGCCTTCATCGTCACCCCCCAGCGGAAACTGCCGCTGTCCGGTTGCATTTCGCCGGCCAGAATTTGAAAAAGGACAGTCTTGGCAAGGGAGTTGGCGCCCACCAGCGCGATCTTGTCGCCCTTATGGACGGTGAGGCTCAAATCTTTAAACATGGGCACCCCGTCGATCGTTTTGCTGAGGCCGGTGATCTCGAGGATGACATCACCGCATGGCCGCTCGGGCTTAAAAACGATGTAGGGATACTTGCGCGAGGAAATCGGCATGTCTTCCAGGGTGAGTTTTTCCAGGAGTTTTTTTCTGGAGGTGGCCTGCCTGGCCTTTGAGGCGTTGGAGCTGAAGCGCTGGATAAACGCCTTCAGCTCGTCGGCCTTAGCCGTGGCCTTCTTGATCTCACTTTCCTTTTGCCGGAAGTGCAGTTGACTGGCCTGATACCAGAAATCATAGTTGCCGACGTACACCTGGATGCGCCCAAAATCGATATCCGCCACATGGGTACAGACCTGGTTCAAAAAGTGACGGTCATGGGAAACTATGATCACGGTGTTCTGAAAGCGGGCAAGAAAATCCTCCAACCAGGCAATGGTCTTGACATCCAACTGGTTGGTCGGCTCATCAAGCAGCAGGATATCCGGGGTGCCGAACAGGGCCTGGGCAAGCAGCACCCGCACCTTGTCGCCGCCATCAAGCTCCTTCATCTTATTTTGATGCATGGCCTCGGCAATGCCAAGATTGCTTAACAGCATGGCTGCCTCTGCCTCCGCATCATAGCCATTCATTTCGCCAAGCGCCTCCTCAAGTTCTCCGGAGCGGATGCCGTCCTCTTCGGTGAAGTCGGCCTTGGCGTAAAGGGCCTCCCGTTCGTTCAGTACATCATAAAGCTTTTTGTGTCCCATGATCACGGTGTTGAGGACGGCTTCCTCCTCAAAGGCAAACTGGTCCTGACTGAGTACGGCGATTCGCTCTTTGGGACCGACCGAGACGGTTCCTTTGTCCGGTTCAAACTGGCCGGCCAGTATCTTCAAAAAGGTTGTTTTGCCGGCGCCGTTGGCGCCGATCAGGCCGTAGCAGTTTCCCGGGCTGAATTTAATATTGACGTCCTGAAAGATTATCCTCTTGCCGTAGGCAAGCGATATGTTCGATGCGTTTATCATATTTTTTCCTTAATGGTATCCAGGAGATGGCTTGGGTATGGGTGAAGACTGCTATAATCTCATGGTCCATGCGAGTGACGCGATGGAAATTCTTTGGCCAGACGGGGAGAAGAGAAAGCAGACCGTTACAACAAAAAAAAACCGCACATCCTCTTTTTCGAGGCATTGTGCGGTGAGATATTCCACTTACAAAAACCAAACAACTACTGCACGATGCGCGCCAACATAGCACATATTGAGAGAATAGCAAGCCATATTAATGCACCAGCCGGCTAACAGACTGATTTCAAAAAGTTATCATCTGACCTCTAAAATTTGACGGTAGAGGCGAACCAGAGTATTGTGGTTCTGCCATCCCATTGGCTGCCAGAAGTCTAATTGTTGCCGACGGATACGATTCAATGCCGGCAGCGGCCGGCGGCTTTCGCGCGGTGGTTCCACCTGTGGCCGTTTCCAGCATAGGCAATGAAGGAGACTCCCCATGAAACCGAAAGACCTCAAAATCGGCACGCAACTGCGCCTTGGGTTCGGGGTTATTCTGGTTTTTGTGGTATTCCTCGGAACGTTGGCCTGGATGCAGACGGACCTGCTCTGGACCCAAACCAAGGATCTCCACGACCATTCGCTCATGGTCCGCCGGGCCGTCGGTAAAGTGGAAGTCGACACCGAGAGCATGTCCCGTCACGCGCGCGAACTGTTTCTGGCCCAGGACGACCAGGAGATTGCGACATCCCTGCAGAACATTGAGATCGAGAAGGTCGATGCCGAGCAGCAGTTCGATATTTTGTCCGACCGCTACCTTGGACCGCGCGACGATATCACCACGCTGCGCGAGGACTTTTCGAAGTGGAATATTCTTCGCGACGAGACTGTCCGACTGCTCAGGGCGGGAAAAACAGAAGAAGCCGAGGCCCGCATCCGGCACGGCGGCGTTCAAGACGCCCAAGCGGATGTGGTAAGGAGCCGTACCAGATCGATCGACGACTTCGCACGCAAAGAGGGCGACCAGTTCTACCGTGACGCCAAGGAGTTGAACGATGCCCTGAGCCGCCAGTTGGGCATGGTGCTCGTTGTTATTCTGCTGCTGTCCTTGAGCGTCGCCTGGCTCCTGCTGAAAGGGATCAAGACGCCGCTGGCGGAGCTGACAGCGGCGACGGAGCAGTTCGGGCAGGGCAATCTTGCGGCCCGCAGCCGGTATGTCTCTGTCAACGAGTTCGGGGTACTGTCCGAGTCATTCAACACCCTTGCCGAGACGGTCCAAATCGAGATGATCTTCAGGGAGCACGCGGCGCAACTCAACGCCGTCATGTTGCGGGAGATCGAGGCGTGCGCGTTCCGCTTGCAGGTCCTCGAGCCCTTGATGCAGCTTACCGGGTCACAGATGGGGGCGATCTACCTGCTGAACGAACAGAAGACCGGCTACGAGCATCTCGAATCCATCGGGCTCGGCGCTGCCGGACGGGCGTCCTTCTCGGCCATGGCCCGCGAGGGTGAGTTCGGAGTCGCGCTGACCACGCGGCAGATTCAGTGCATCGCGAATATCCCGGCGGATACGCGCTTTACCTTTCCCGCAGTGAGCGGGGACTTCTTACCAATGGAAATCATCACGATTCCGCTCCTCTCGGGCCAAGAAGTTCCGGCGATAATCTCTCTGGCGAGCCTTCACGGCTACGATCCCACGGCAGTACGGCTGGTCACGGACATGCAGGGCGCCCTGGCCGTCTGGATGAACAGCATGCTGGCCAACCGGCGCATCCAGACTTTGAGTGTGGATCTGGAACGCCAGAACCAGGAACTCCAGGCGCAACAGGAAGAACTCAGGGCCGTGAACGAGGAGTTGGAGGAACAGACCCAGCAACTGCAGGAATCAGAGGAGAAGCTCAGAGTCCAGCAGGAAGAGCTTGAGATCACGAATGTTGCACTTGAAGAAAAGAACGATCTGCTGGGGCGGCAGAAGCAGGAGGTAGAGCGCGCCCGGCAGGAGATCGAGGACAAGGCCGGGGAACTCGCCCTGGCCAGCAGGTACAAGTCGGAGTTTCTGGCGAACATGTCCCACGAACTGCGCACCCCGCTCAACAGTCTCCTGCTGCTGGCGCAAGGGCTTGCCCGGAACAAGGAAGGTAATCTGACCAGGGAGCAGATAGAGTCCGCGCGGATTATCCACAACAGTGGCAGCGACCTGTTGAGCCTCATCAACGATATCCTGGATCTGTCCAGAATCGAGGCCGGGCGCATAGACCTGCAGCTCACCACGGTGCGGGTGCGCGATCTTGTCGAAGGGATGCGAAACTCTTTTCAGCACATGGCCGACGAAAAGGGAATAGACCTGGAGATCGTTGTGACCGGCGACGCCCCGGCCGAGATATTGAGCGACCGGAGGCGCGTGGAGCAGATCATCCGCAACCTCATGTCCAATGCCCTCAAGTTCACGAAAACTGGAGGCGTTCTTGTCACCTTCGGGCGGCCTGCTGCCGGAACCGATCTCTCCGCAAGCGGCCTTTCCGTGGGGGAATGTCTGGCTGTTGCAGTCAGAGACACCGGTATTGGCATTGCCCTGGCGCTGCACAAGGTGATTTTCGAGGTATTCCAGCAGGCGGATGGCGGCATCTCGAGAATGTATGGGGGCACCGGGCTGGGGCTTTCCATTTCCTGGGAGCTGGCAACGTTGCTGGGCGGGGAGATACAGCTCGAGAGCGAGCCTGGCAAGGGATCGACGTTCACCTTGTATCTGCCACGGGAAATCGGCAAGCAGCGTCCCGTCCACGTCACCGCCCCGGCAACTTCGAAGCAGGGATCGACAGTTGAGAATCAGCTAATGCAAATCCTTGACGATCGCGACAACATCGCGCCATCCGACCGGGTTATGCTGATCATTGAGGACGACCCGGTCTTTGCCCGGCTGCTCCACGACAAGTGCCACGAGAAGGGGTTCAAGTGCCTGGCCGCGCCGACCGGAGAGGCGGGGCTGGAACTCGCAATGAAGCACCTCCCCTGCGCAGTGATCCTCGATCTCCGCCTGCCCGGCATGGACGGCTGGGGAGTGCTGAGCGCGCTTAAGGAGAACATCCGCACCCGGCACATCCCGGTGCATATCGTTTCCGCTGAGGAGGCCTCAACCTGGTCGCTGCGCAAGGGGGCCGTCGGTCATGTCACCAAGCCAATCGACCAGGCAGACCTCGAGAAGATCTTCCAGCGACTCGAACAGGTATCGACCGGAGCGCCGAAACACCTGCTGGTGGTGGATGACGACGCCACGATCCGTTGCGAGACCGTGAAACTGATCGGTAACGGCGACGTCACGGTGGATGAGGCCGAAAGCGGTGCACAGGCCATGGAAGCGCTCCGCTCTGGAATATACGACTGCGTAGTCCTGGATCTGGGGCTGCCGGATATGGACGGCGGCGAACTGCTGGCGCGGCTTGAGGGCGAAGGGGTGGTGCTCCCTCCCGTGGTTGTCTATACCGCCCATGATCTCACCCCGGACGAAGAAACGGCCCTCCGCGAATGCGCCGATTCCATCGTCATCAAGGATGTTCGTTCCCAGGAGCGATTGCTGGACGAAGTTTCACTCTTCCTGCACCGGGTCGTCAGCCAGATGCCCGAGACGAAACGGAAGGCCATTCAGGACCTCCATGACACGGATACGATTCTCAAAAATAAAAAAATACTTGTGGTGGACGATGACATGCGGACGACATTCGCCGTTTCCAACTTCTTGGCCGAGAGCGGCATGAAGCCGCTGAAAGCAGCCAACGGGGAGAAAGCTCTGCGGCTTCTGGAGGAACAGCCGGACATAGATCTGGTGCTGATGGATATCATGATGCCGGTGATGGGCGGCTGCGAGACCATGCAGCGGATTCGCGCCCAGGACAGGTTTCGTAACCTGCCGATCATCGCCTTTACGGCCAAGGCGATGCCGGAGGATCGCGAGAAGTGCCTGGCAGCCGGCGCCAACGACTACCTGACAAAGCCGCTGGATCTGGGTCGGTTGTTCTCCATGATGCGGGTCTGGCTGTGCAGGTAGAGGCGGAAGACGGGGACGAGAGAACTCCATGAAAGATTCCGGGACAGAGAATATCGAGATCGATCTCCTGCTGGAGTCGGTCTACCGGCGTTACGGCTACGACTTCCGCTCCTATGCCCGGGCCTCCATTGAGCGGAGGATTCGGCAGTTCCTGGCGGATTCCGGGTGTGCCTCAGTGTCCGAGATGATTCCGAAGATCCTCCATGACAGGGAGTTTTTCTCGCGGCTTGCCCGCTACTTCTCTATTTCCGTGACCGAGATGTTCCGCGACCCGTCGGTTTACCGCGCCGTTCGGGAAAAGGTGGTCCCGCTGCTCAGGACGTGGCCGCATTTCAAGGTCTGGCATGCCGGATGCGCTACCGGCGAGGAGGTATACTCACTGGCCATCGTGCTCCAGGAGGAAGGCGTCTACGCTCGGGCCACCATTTACGCCACCGACTTCAACGACGAGGTCTTGGAGCGTGCCCGCGAGGGGATCTACGAAACGGCAAAGCTCCAGGAAGCCACCAAAAACTACCAACAGGCGGGCGGCAAGGGATCGTTTTCGGAATATTACCACGCCCGGTACGATGCGGCGGCCATGGACGGCTCTCTCAAGGAGCGCATAGTCTTTTCCAGCCACAATCTGGCGTCGGACAGCGTGTTCGGCGAAATGCATCTCGTGTTCTGCCGAAACGTACTCATCTATTTCAACCGCGACCTTCAGAACAGGGCGCTTGGGCTTTTTACGGAAAGCCTGGTGCATGGCGGCTTCCTGTGTCTGGGAGCGAAGGAAGACCTCCGGTTTACCGAGGTCAGCGACCGGTATGAGGTCGTGGATCTCAAGGCGCGCATTTATAAAAAAAAGGAAGTGCCATGAGGCAGAAGGAAGCGCAACAGCCGGCCTGCCACGTCAGCTACGAAGCTGTAGTGATGGGTGGATCGGCGGGCGGGTTCAAGGCGTATGCCGCCATCCTCTCGGCGCTTCCCACGGATTTCGAACTGCCGGTCTTGGTGGTCCAGCATCTGCATCCAGGCGATGACGGCTCATTCGCCCGGCATCTGGCGCGCGTCGCGCTGCACCCGGTGATTGAGCCCTGCGACAAGGAACGGATCGAGCGCCGGCAGGTGTATGTTGCACCTGCCAACTATCATATGCTCGTGGAGCGAAACGGGACGATCGCCCTGTCCCTGGAGGGGAAGGTCAACTGGTCAAGACCATCCATTGATGCACTTTTCGAGAGCGCTGCCCTGGCCTTTGGGCAAAGGGTGATCGCGGTCATCCTCTCGGGCGCGAGCATCGACGGCGCCGTGGGCATGCGGGCGATCAAGGCGGCCGGCGGCCTGACCATTGCCCAGGAACCGGCCACGGCCGAGTATCCGGTCATGCCCCAGGCTGCGATTGATACCGGTGCCGTGGACGAGGTGCTGTCAGTGGAGGAGATCGGCCGGCGGCTTATCGAGCTCGGAGCTCGGAAATCGCAAATCGGAGTTTGAACATGCACCAGACACAAAAAATTCTGATCGTCGACGACAAGAAGGAGAATCTTGTGGCCCTCCGGCAGGTTCTGCACGGCGTGGCGGCGGAAATTATCGAGGCGACCAGCGGCAACGAGGCCCTCGCCGCCACACTCGATCACAATTTTGCGATAGCGATTCTGGACGTCATGATGCCGGGGATGAGCGGTTTCGAGCTGGCCGGGCATCTGCGTACCGACGACATCACCAGGTTGATGCCGATTATCTTCGTCACCGCGGCCTATCCGGATGAACAGCATATATTCAGCGGCTACGAGGCGGGATGTGTTGATTACATCGTCAAGCCCTATGTGCCGGAGGTTTTGCTCGCCAAAGTCCGGGTTTTCCTCGAAATGGACCTCCAGCGGCGGGAGTTGCAAAGGCACCGTGACCAACTGGAGACGCTGGTTGCCGAGCGCACCCGCGCGTTGGAGCATGAACTGGCTGATCGCAAGCAGGCGGAGGGGAAGCTGCGGGAGAGTGAAGCGCGGTATCGTGACCTTGTGGAAAATAGCCAGGACCTGATCTGCACACACGATCTGGACGGAAACATTCTTTCCGTGAACACCTCAGCAGCCAGAGCCCTGGGGTACCCATGCGAAGCCCAGTTACGGATGAACCTCCACGACGTTCTTGTGCCGGAAATGCGTCACCGACTGCCCCGGTACCTGGACAGGATGCGGCGGCACGGCGCGGTGCGTGGCCTGATGCACGTTCGAACCAGTTCAGGCGAAGAGCGCATTTGGGAATACAATAACACCCTGCGGACGGAAGGCGTTCCCGCGCCGATTGTGCGCGGAATGGCGCGCGATATCACCGAGCAGAAGCGGGCCGAAGAAAAACTCTCCCGCAGCGAGGCGGAATTCCGCCGGCTCTCGCAGGAATTTCACGGCCTGCTCGACGCGATCCCCGACAGTCTCACCCTGCAGGATAAAAATTTAAAGATCATCTGGGCCAACCTGGGCGCGGCAAAGGGACTCGGGAAGAAGCCGGAAGAACTGGTCGGGCAGCATTGTTACGCCCTGTGGCACAACCGGACGGAGCCCTGTGATCCCTGTCCCGTTTTGGAAAGTTTCGCCACGGGCCAGCCCTGGGAAACCACCAATACCACGTCCGACGGCAGAATATGGGACGTGCGGACCATCCCGTTGCTGGACAACAACGGCAAGGTCGTTAAGGTCATCGAGGTCGGTCGGGATATCTCGGAGCAGCGGAAACTCGAGGCCCAGTTCCGGCAGGCCCAGAAAATGGAATCGGTCGGCCGGCTGGCCGGCGCCGTGGCCCACGATTTCAATAACATGCTGACCATCATCATCGGCTATGGCGAGCTGGTGCTGGCAAAACTCGACGCCAATGACTCGAGTTATCAAGATATTACGGAAATGGTGCAGGCAGCGATCCGATCAGCCGACCTGACCCGGCAGCTTCTGACTTTCTCCCGGCAGCAGACGGTGGTGCCACGGGTGGTCGATCTTAACGAACATATCGAAAACAGCCGCAAGATGCTGAAACGGTTGGTGGGTGAAGATATCGAACTGTTGTTTTCTCCAGAGGACAACCTCTGGTCGATACACATTGACCCGACCCAGGCTGACCAGATTCTGGCCAACCTGACGGTAAACGCCCGGGACGCCATTGCCGGCGTTGGGTCGATCCTTATTGAGACCGACAATGTTGTGCTGGACGAAGCCTACATCACCGGTCGTGAAGGGTTCATCCCCGGCGAGTATGTCCTGGTTGTGTTCAGTGATTCCGGATCAGGCATGGACAAAGAAACAATCCAGAAAATTTTCGACCCCTTCTTTACAACCAAGGGAGAGGGCAAGGGCACCGGGCTCGGCCTTTCGACGGTTTACGGTGCGGTCAAACAGAACCATGGCTTTATCAATGTGTACAGTGAGCCAGGACATGGAACGACCTTTAAGATATATTTCCCCCGTCACCGTGGCCCGGTCGGAAAAGAGGAAATACAACAGGCGGAATCTATTCCGGGCGGCGGCGAGACCGTGTTGCTGGTGGAGGATGAGTTGCCGATTCTTGCCATGTGCAGGCGGATATTGGAGAAACAGGGGTATACCGTCCTGACGGCCGGTCTGCCGGAAGAGGCCATTGTTCTATGCGAACAATATCAAGGCGACATCCATCTGCTGGTGAGCGATGTGATCATGCCTGTCATGAACGGCAGGGAATTGCAGGAGCGGATTTCCCGCATCAAACCTGGCATCAAGGTGTTGTACATGTCCGGGTATCCCGCCGACAAAATCAGCCGGGAGGGTGTGCTTGCCGAGGGAACGAATTTTATTCAGAAACCTTTCTCTCGCCATGATTTTTTTCTGAAAATAAGCCAAATCCTCAGCCAGGGGGAGAGATAAGTGTTCCGCATCCGCCGTGTTTATGACAATGCCCTTCCCTTGGAACGGGATGCCATCATTGAGGTGCAGGAGATCCTCAGACGCCAGTTCGGCGCGCTTTCCAAACGCGAAATCGCCAGCCTGCCCCAGAAGCTCGCCAACCCCATCAAATACAGGTTCCACACCATCCTCTTCGTGGCTGATGGTATGCACCAGCAGGTCAAGGGCTTTGCCCTCTTAAACCATGCGCCGGATCTCAATTTCTGCTATCTCGATTTCATTTCCGTGCGGCCGGGTTCCAGCGCCGGCGGCATTGGCGGCGCCCTTTACGAGCGGGTGCGGGAAGAGGCGCGCTTCCTGGAAACAGTCGGCGTTTTCATGGAGTGCCTGCCGGACGACCGCACCCTGTGCCCCAACCCGGCCCTGATCAAGCAGAACCGCGCCCGGCTGCGCTTCTACGAACGCTACGGCGCCCTGCCAATAATCAATACCGCCTACGAAACGCCGCTCAAACCCACCGACATCTGCCCGCCTTATCTGGTCTTTGATTGCCTTGGTTCTGCAAAGCCACTTACACAGGAATCTGCCCGCCGAATCGTCCACGCCATTCTGACCCGAAAGTACGGTAAAATCTGTCCACCCGGCTATATCGATATGGTGGTGGACTCCTTCCGGGACGATCCGGTCCGGCTGCGGCCGGCCCGCTACCTCAAAACCGAGCCGGTCAGGGTGCAGCCCATCAGGTCGCTCGAAAAACGGATCGCCCTGGTGGTCAATGAGGGTCACGACATTCACCACGTCCACGACCGCGGCTATGTAGAGTCACCGGTGCGCATCCCTTCCATCCTCAAGGGTATCGAACCCACCGGCCTTTTCGACCGCTTGCCGGTCCACCACTTTCCGGAACGGCATATCAAGGAGGTGCACGACCGCACCTTTGTGGAATATCTTAAACGGATGTGCAGCCGGCTCGAACCGGGCAAGTCGGTCTACCCCTATGTCTTTCCCATCCGCAATGCGGCGCGGCCGCCCAAGGACCTGCCGGTGCGGGCCGGCTACTTCTGCTTCGATACCTTTACGCCGCTCAACCGCAACGCCTACCATGCCGCCAAGGGCGCGGTGGACTGTGCCCTCACCGCTGTCTCCCAACTGCTCAAGGGGTATCGACTTGCCTACGCCCTGGTGCGGCCGCCGGGCCATCATGCCGAAAGCCGGGTCTTTGGCGGCTTCTGCTACTTCAACTCCGGCGCCATTGCCGCCGATTTTCTGAGCCGCCTGGGCCGCGTAGCGGTGCTCGACATCGACTACCACCACGGGAACGGCACCCAGGAGATCTTCTACCAGCGCGCCGATGTCCTCACCCTCTCCATCCATGGCCACCCAAGCTTTGCCTATCCATACTTCTCCGGCTTTGCCGAAGAGAAGGGCGAAAGGGCAGGGCAGGGCTATAACCGCAACTACCCCCTGCCGGAACAAGTGGAAGGCCATGGCTACCGCCAGACTCTGGAGCGGGCTCTGAACCGCATCCGCAAATTCCGGCCGCGTTTTCTGGTGGTCGCACTGGGGCTCGACACGGCCAAAGGCGACCCCACCGGCTCCTGGTCGCTCACCCCGACGGATTTCGAGGAAAACGGCCGGCTGATCGGCGTACTCAAGCTGCCCACCGTGGTGGTGCAGGAGGGTGGCTACCGCACCAAGTCGCTGGGTACCAATGCCCGCCACTTTTTCACCGGCCTGTGGAGCGGTGCGCTGCTGCCGAACAACAGCAAGTCGTAACCCGCATGGCAACGGCATCAAATGGCTGCTGCCTGCGGGGCGTCAGGGCCGCAGTGGCACAGTGTGGTATTTTGTTGATTTTGCCTATTTTTCGTTGCATGTCATATTGTTTTCGTCTATAAACCCCTCTGAATTCTGAATTTCCAATGTTCCTCTTTTTCTGCAGGCTGGCCTTACCGCCGGGGACAATGTATGACTGAAAAACAACAACAGGATGCGGCGCTGGATGGCCTGATGAAGGATCTTCAGGTTTTTATCGAATTGTCTTTTCGGAATGACGAGGGTCTCCTGCGGGAATGGATAGCGGAAACCGTCAATAAAATCGACGGCCGCTGCTGGGTGAAGAAGCAGTGTTCCGAAACGAATTGTCCTGCCTTTCGGAATGAGTGTGGCCGCTGCTGGCTGATCGCCGGCACCATGTGCGGCGGAGAGGTGCAGGGGAAATTTGCCGACAAGTACGTGTTCTGTACAAGCTGCGAGATATATCTGGATACGGTTGGCGATGATCGGGTCAGGCGGTTGCGTGAGCTGGTTATTGCTTTGGTTCACAGCCTGCGGGTTCGGCAGCACGAACTCAGGGAAGCGCAGTCCGAACTCAAGATATTGAGCGGCCTGCTGCCGATCTGTATGTCCTGCAAGAAGATCCGTGACGACAAAGGATACTGGACCCAGCTTGAGTCGTATATCCACCACCACTCAGAGGCCCAGTTCTCGCACGGCATCTGCCCGGAGTGCATTGAAAAACTTTATCCTGGTATATTGAGCAGGCAAAACAATACGAAAGACCGGTAGCACCAACTCGCCGCGCGGGAGAGGGAGGGAGCATGAAGCCGCGGACCTGTGTCACGCCTCATGGCTGTTTTGTCTACGGCATTCATCAGCCGGCTTTTTCAGCGGCTAATCTGCGGGTAGCGGATGCGGTCCAGCCGCTGGGCGCCTTTGTTAACGGCGAGGTTTGTGACAACCAACGGAATTTTCCGGTCGCGGATGTGGAAGAGGCCGCGGCGGACTGGGTGTTCGAGATCCCGAATGCCTTTCCTTTCCGGGGCACGACCTATGTCGGCCGTGCCTGGGCCGACCGGACCGCGCAGAATCCCGCCGCCAATTTTCTGCCCCAGGCAGCCGCGGTCTCCATGACCGAGTTTCTGGCGGAGTTCGCAGGCGGCGAC
>Ga0156789_1008_pt1 | contig 17663 bp, 17 predicted proteins | sample RifOxyD3_FD_110738 | JGI IMG/M metagenome (GOLD analysis project Ga0156789, IMG submission 110738) | Deltaproteobacteria bacterium RIFOXYD12_FULL_57_12 | reverse complement strand
CTGGCCGCCGAGTTGGGAATAACCGGCGTCCACGGGCCGGAAAGCCAGGATGTCTGTTTTCTCAAAGACCAGGAGGTCAGCGCCTTTCTACAGGCACGCGCCCGGCAAACCGGTCTTGTGCCGGCGGCCGGCCCCATCGTCACCCGGGCCGGCCGCCGGCTCGGGACCCATGCCGGCCTGTATGCCTACACCATCGGCCAGCGGCGCGGCCTGGGTATCCCGGATGCAACACCCTATTATGTGATTGCCTTGGATCGGGAGAAGAACGCCGTGGTGGTCGGTAAAAAGGCAGATCTGCTGCAGACCTCGCTTATGGTCCGGGAGGTGAACTGGCTGTCCGGTGTTGCGCCGGCCCTGCCGTTGACCTGCCAGGTCAAAATCCGCTACCGGCACCGACCGGCCACGGCCGAGCTTGCATACGGTCCGGCCGCCGGTCTCCTCACCGTCCGTTTCCCGCTGCCGCAAGAGGCCATAACGCCGGGTCAATTTGCCGTGTTTTACCGGGAAGACCTAGTTCTTGGCAGCGGCGAAATCATGGGTGCCGGCGCGCCTGTCGGCTGAATCTCCTCCTTTAATCCCTAACCCCGATAAACGGGATAAGCACCTTCACGAAATAATTTTTTGCCAAAAACGCGCAGAATATTATTTCTAAGGTACTAACCCAGCGGAGCTGGATAAGTCCCTTAACACCAGTTAACATCTGAATGTCCTGTGGGCGTGTGGTTTATGAAATTTTTGACCGCAAACTGTTAACACTCAACGCCTAAGGGACTAACAAGCAAATTTGATGACGGCCGCTGCTTTTGCCCGGCTGCTGTCTTATTGTTTGGAATTAGAAACAAACAACGCCCGCTACGTGGGCGACCAAAACAACACAGGAGGAGCAACACATGAAAAAGAACATTGGCAATGCGGAAAGGGTGGTCCGAATACTGGCCGGGGCGGCAATCCTGTCGCTGGCCTTTGTCGGCCCCCAGAGTCCGTGGGCGTATCTCGGTCTGGTGCCGATTGCCACCGGACTGACAGGCTGGTGCCCGCCCTACCAGTTGCTCGGCATTAATACCTGCAAAAAGAAGGCGGCCTGCGACAGTGACAAGAAAGGTTGCGGCTGTTGTGGGTCCTGATACGATACGGAAATAGTGCGCAAAAGGCCCGCCCGCTTGGGTGGGCCTTTTTTTTTATGTCAAATCCGGCATGGTCTCGGGCAAGATGTTTTTTCAGGGCAACACGGGCTATATAGATGGGCCAACCCTTGTAAATTACTCTGGTATTTTCTTGCCATCCGGTTTATACATTGTCGCAATGCAGGCAGTTCCACAGGAAACAATCGTAAACTGGCCGATTGGGGGCCGAATCCGTCAAAAGATACGAGGAGGAACGCTATGGGCATGGTTCAGGAATTCAAGGAGTTTGCTGTCAAGGGCAACGTGGTTGACATGGCCGTCGGCATTATCATAGGCGGCGCCTTTGGTAAAATTGTTTCCTCCTGTGTCGCGGATGTGGTCATGCCGCCAATCGGCCTGGTGGTCGGCGGCGTTAATTTCGCCGATCTGTCCTTGACGCTCAAGCAGGCCGTCGGCGAAACGGCGGCGGTCACCTTAAACTACGGCAAATTTATCCAGACCGTGGTCGATTTCGTAATCGTCGCCATGGCCATCTTCGTCATGGTGAAAGCGATCAATATGCTCAAGCGCAAGGAAGAGGCCGCTCCGACCGTCGCGCCGCCACCGCCGTCCAATGAGGAAGTGCTGCTTGCCGAAATCAGGGATCTGTTGAAGACCAACCGATGAGGATGCTCCTGCCCTTTTTCAACTGCTCATGAATAATTTGCCGGAAAACCCGCTCCAAGCCGAGAAGAAAACGGGCACGGTCGCTGCTCTGCTGAAGCGTATGGCAGAGCAGCGGGATTTTCCGGCCATCTCAAAATACATCTCCGAAATCAATGAAAAAGCGGCGCCGGGCAGCAGCACCTCCGCCGCCCAACTGGCCGCCATCATCATCAAGGATTACGCCCTGACCACCAAGCTGCTGAAGATGGTCAATTCGGCGAGCTACGGGCAGTTTGCCGGGCAGATCGCCACCGTCTCCCGGGCGGTGGTCATTCTCGGCTTTGAACAGGTGCGGATGGCCGCCACCGGCCTGGTTTTTTTTGAGCATCTTCACAACCTCGCCCAGGCCGCGGCGATCAAGAAAACCATCCTTGCTTCGTTTCTGAGCGGCATTTATGCCAGGGGCATGGCCCCAGGCATGAGAATCACCGATATCGAGGATCTGTTCATCTGCTGTCTCCTCCACAACTTCGGCAAACTGTTGCTGATGTACTATTTTCCGGGCGAATACGCACGGGTGGAGGAGATGATGGCCGCAGGCGAGCTGCAGGAAAAAGAGGCGATTCGCAGCGTCTTCGGCTGCGCGGACGATGAAATCGGCATGGCCATCGCCGAGACCTGGGGGCTGCCGCAGAAGATTATCACCAGCATGAAGGGCCTTGCCCGGGCAGAGATCATGGGCGCCACGGCCGCGGTTGATGATTTCCGCAAGCTTGCCTGTTTCAGTAACGAACTCTACAATCTGGCGGCCCGCGCCCTGCCGGCCAACGAAAAACGGCAGGGCCTGCAGGCGATTCTGCGCAAATATGAAAAAATTGTGCCGACCACTGAAAAAAAGGTCCTTGAATTGATGGACACGGCCGCGCACAAGGCCAAGGAATATTATTTTGTTATGAACATCACCCCGCATCAGGAGGAGCTTGTCCGGCAGATGAGCCTGAAGGAGACCCCGGCGCCGGCTCAGCCCGTGCCAGGTGCGCCGCCGGTCCTGGACCTGGCCCGCTTCCAGGTGGGCGAGGCGGCCGCGCCGGCCGGCCCCGCCTCAACAACCGGTGAGCGGCAGATATTGTTCATGAACGGTTTCCAGGAGGTGACCCAGGCCATGCTGGACGACAGCTTCAGCCTGGACGACATTATCAACATGGTGGTGGAGACCGCATACCGCGGGCTGGGTTTCTCCCGGGTTCTGTTCAGCATCAAGGACCCGAAAACCAACACGATGAACGGCCGCTTCGGTCTTGGTTCCTATATCGATGAGGTGCTGAGAAAATTCCGTTTTCCCATCCAGGCGGCCGATGATTTTTTTAATCTTGCCCTGGCCCACGGCCAGGATTTTTTTGTGGACGATACCGCCTCGCCGCAGGTGGCCGCCGCCATTCCGGCCTGGTACCGAGGAATTCTCAAGGCGCCGGCCTTTGCCCTCTTTCCGCTGATGGTCAACAATACCGGCATCGGCCTGCTCTACGCCGACATGAAGGAAAGCGGGGAGCCGATCAGCTCGGAGACTCTGAATTATTTGAAAATGCTGCGCAACCAGATCGTGCTGGCCATCAAGCAGAGGTCGCGGCCCCAGTGATAGAGGGTTGTCAGTGCTGTCTACATGGAAAGCGTGAGATGTACTGCTTGACGTCGTAGAAAGTCGTCCCTGACTTTTTGCGGCGGTTTTTTGTGCGAGGGATTTTGTCGAAAGCAGTAGACCGCATGAGAGGAATACGCGATGCACCCCCTGGAGTATACCTATAAGGGCTTGTTGATTACCAATGTCTACCAGCGCCTTGATGCAGTCCAGCGCCGGGCGATCATCGAGTTCTGGGTGGGAAGTCGGGTCCTGCGGCCGGACGCTGCCCAGCGGCGAGTGGATCAAGTGGTCTTCACCATGCGGACCCCGGACAACCAACTGGCCGGGGTCAACACGGTCTATCCGGATACGTTGCCGGCCACGGGCGGTATCTATTACTTCATGCGCATGTTCATCCGGCCGACAGACCGTGGGGTGTTCGGCCTGACCTCGTTCGTGTCGAACTTGACCCGGGAGTTCCTGAAAACCTACGAGGAACCGGACGTCCACCCCCGGGGCATGATCATCGTCACCGAGAATCCGAAGTACTGGCGTAAGGGCGGCCGTCGATTCCTGGCGCGGCGCGGCTGGAACTATTTTGACAAGACGCCGCAGGGGTCTGAGATCTGGTATGTCAACTTCGACGGCTCCCTGCTGGAGCGCTCCGGATTGTCGGAATAGGAAGGCGCACGACAAATCGGAAAGGAGGAAATGGGCACGGATCAACTACTTGTCGGGCAAGGGGAGTACCCCGTCAATCTGTTGGCCAGGCGCGAGAACCTCTACGGTCTGATTTCCGAGGCTACCGGGACGGGCAAGACCGTTTCGCTCATGGTGTTGCGCGTATGTATTGGCGTATCGTTGAGTCTGTTGAAAAGGCTATATGTTAAAATTTTTGGTTGACTCTGCGCAGAAAATAGTTGGCCCGGCGCTGGCGCTAACCCAGGTCCGGCAATGCGGCCTGTTAACAGGTTGCGTCCGCATCAATATCCTGCAGAGGTAATTCCGTCGATGAACGCTTCGAGCTACAAGGACAATATATTCCGATTGCTGGAACAGGACGGGCCGTTCGCCACCGGCGAAACCGCGCCGGATATGTCTTTTTTTTCGCCAGCCGCCCGCCGCCGCGCCCAGCAGCTTCGCGAAACCCGACTGGCCACCCGCTACCGAATTATCCGCAACCAACTCTTCGAATTTTTAAACATCGAGTCTTTTGTCGAAATTCAACAGCTTATCGGTAATGCGGCGCGCCGCGGCGAGGCAGAAAGCAGGGCTTATGCCCTGTTCGGCAACATGTTCGGCATCGAGGGCACGGCCCGGGAGATCATCAGCCGGGTCGACAGCTATTCCAGGACCGCGGACGGGGTGGTCCGCTACCTGAAAAACACGGTCCTCGCCCCCTATGCACCCTACATTGAAATGACCAACGAGATCGACACGACCATCAGTCCGGTGAAGCTTCTGCTGATCATTTTTGATGACCGCTACCATAAGAAGGCGCGTTTTGAGGCCAAGCGCAAGCTGGTCCTGATGAACCTGGCCGGTTCCATCGACCAGCGCGAACGGGAGACAGATATCGAAAACAAATTCGCCCGGTTTCTGGAGTTCCTGAACGCCTATGTCTGGAGCCGCGACATCAAGATCGGTGAGCTGGAGCCGGCGTTTCTGCTGAGCCGCCACGATCCGGAGGATTTTTCCTGCACTGCGGTGCAGACCATTTCCTGCGAGGAGGCCAAGGCCATTCAGCCGGCAGCGGGTCAGAAGTTGACGTTAATCAAGCGTCGGCGGTTTCATGCCAGCGGCCGGGAGATTCCGATCTATGTGACGATCAGGAAGAAGGTGCCTGAGGCCAAGGTTTTGAAACTTCTCAGAAAGGGGGAGGAAAATCCGGCCGTGGCGGTGGATGACGAACTTGGTCTCATGGGGGTCCTGGAGGAAGGCATGGACCTCAAGCTCTTTCAGAAACATTTAACCGAAAGCGCCATCCGGGCCGGTTCCTTCATGACCCTGGAAGACGTCTCCGACACCCTGGCCGACGGCACACTGCACCGCAGCGGCAGTATCGGCAGCTCGGCCAAGACGCCCATGTTCAAGTTTTTTGCCCGCATGGGCGGGATGCGAGTGGAATTCATCGTCCACACCAACAGGAGTTACCTCAACTACATGTACCAGCGGGAGGTATCACACGACGAGTATGAGGTCAAGCGGATCTTTGATTCGGGCGTGGCCGAGCTTCTCTTCCCGTCGGACATCTACCTGCTGGACATGGCGACAATCAAGGACGAGTTACTGCGTCGGTTCCGCAAGAGAATTGAAGGCTTTTAGCGAAGAGACGGAACAGCGTGATATCTTGTGGTTACGGTCAGGCGATTTTTACTTTTTCCGATTGACAGGCGCTAGGAAAAACCGATAAACAATCATCTGGCATACGGGTATGCCAACCGGGGCGCTTCTAGTGTCCCGTTTGGTTAATTCTTTCTAGTAATTGTTGGCCCTCGCGGCCCCTCGCCGCGTTGCCGAAAACTCGACATAGCGCTGCTATGCCTTCGTTTTGGCGCCTTGCGAGGAACCACGATGTCTCAACAATTTCCTGCAACAATTAACCGCACGGGACACTAGCGTTATTCTGGCCTTGCCGGACCGGGCGCAATTTTATTATTTGAGCAAAAGGGTAAGAAGAGGAGGCGGGCCATGCCGACACCCTTTTATGGACGCAGTATCTCCTTTGCAGTGAGTGATTCATGGCTGGCCGATCCCTCCCTGCCGGTCTTTGTCTCCCAGCAGTATATGACCTACCGCTTTGTTCCGCAGATCACCCTGCGGGATGGCATCCTCTATGCAACGCTCCAGATTCGCGAGGTGTTTAATCCAATTGACAAAGCGGCACTTTTTTCGCAGTTGCGGATGCTTTCCGATCCGATGATGGCGGCGGCGATGCTGATGCATCTCGGCATCCAGCCGCTGTCCATTGTCGGGCCGGTGCAGCAGATCCAAATGCAGGGGAATACCTGTACCTATCGTATTCTCGATGCCGTTGCCATGTTGTCGGGCCAGGCGGTGCGCTGTTATATCGGGTTGATCGATTTTGGCGTGTATGCGACGGAAATCATCGCCATGACCGTGGTTGGCATGTGGCCCGTATTGCTGCCACAGATTATCGAGATGTTCGGTTCGATTGCGCCATTGTCGCCGGGCATGCCGGTGCCGCAGGCGGTCCGAAAGACTCCGGTATTTGTCAATCAGGATCAGAACGGCAAGATCGCCTTTAAGGTTAACGATCCCAAGGCCGGCAACCAGATGTTTGATGAGCTGCACATTCCGCAGTATGCCACGGTGAACATCCACGTTGACAACCGGACGCTCATGGTGGACAAGGACACCGAGATCAAGGGCTCGATCGTTTTTGGTGATAACAGCAATATGGAGGGCACAACCATGGGAGAGAATCGCGCCATCAATGTCAGCGGCCACCTGAGCGGCAACGTGCAGATCGGCGTTGAAGGAGGCGCCAGCCAGACCTATACGGACAACCGCGGCCAGGCCAGTTGGGACGCCGCCGAATTTTCCAGGCTGATCGAGGAGCTGCTCGTTGCAGTGAAGCAGAGCGGTGCCACCGATGCCAACGCCAGGCTGGCTGCCATGGAACTTGAAAAGGTAAAGCTGCAGGCCGAGGCTGGGGAGGAAAAGGGCGCCGTGGAGAAAACCATGGACAGCGCGGTGAAGTACATGAAGAAGAGCGAGGAAATTGTCAAAACCGGCGCAAGTATCGGCAGCATCCTTCTCAAGGTAGGTAAGGTTGTCGGCACCGCGCTTGCCTGGCTGTAACAGGGCCTCTGTGATCGCCCCTTGACAAGCCCTCCACGCCATTGTAAGGATGTTCCGCGGACATGCTCCAGTCAAGGTATTCGAAATGATCGACCGGATTTCATGACGCGGCAGCCGCAATCCGCGTAAACCGTTCTTGCCCGCTCGACGCAACCCAATGCCAAAGAAAACCCCATGCCATCAAGAGAACTGATTCTTTCCAAAGAAGAGATCGCCGCCCGGGTCAAGGAACTGGGGGCAGCCATCAGCCGCGATTATGCCGACTCCTGCCTGATACTCATCGGTATTTTAAACGGCGCCTTTGTTTTTCTGGCCGACCTGATGCGGGCCATCGATCTGCCCGTGCAGGTGGATTTTGTACGGGTGGCGAGCTACGGCGCGCGTTCATCGGGCGGCGAGATCCGTTTTGTCAAGGACATCGAGCTGTCCATTGCCGGGAAGGACGTGCTGCTGGTGGAGGATATCGTTGACACCGGCCGCACCATTGCCCATCTCCGTGACATCCTTGCCGACCACCGGCCGAGCTCCGTGCGCCTCTGCGCCCTGATCGACAAGAAGGAGCGGCGCCAGGTGGCGGTCACCGTGGACTATGTCGGTTTCGAGGTCAAGCAGGGTTTCCTGGTCGGCTACGGTCTGGACTTTGCGGAGCAGCACCGGCACTATCCGGAGATCTACCACCTCCGGCAGGAATAACTTTGCAGGCAGGGGAAAGGAGGGAACGCCATGGACAAGCTACGGATCGCGGTCGTGCTGGCCGGTTGCGGCAACAGAGACGGTGCTGAAATTCATGAGTCAGTGCTGACCCTGTGGGCCATTCACAAACACGGGGCCGAATACCAGTGCTTTGCCCCGGACATTCCGCAACACCACGTGCTCAATTTCATTAGCGGCCGGGAGATGCCGGAAAGCCGCAATGTCCTGGTTGAAGCGGCCCGCATCGCCCGTGGCAACATTCGGGATCTGGCCGCCTTTGACCCGGCCGCGTACGACGCCCTCATCATCCCCGGCGGGCTGGGGGTTGTGAAGAATCTTTCGAGCTTTGCCTTTGACGGCCCGGATTGCCGGGTTAACGAAGACCTGGCCCGGGCGGTCAAAGGCATGGCAGCGGCTCACAAACCGATCGGCGCTCTGTGCATTGCCCCGGCCGTGGTGGCCCGCATTCTCGGCGACGTGGAGGTGACCATCGGCAGCGATGCCGGCACCGCCGCCGCCCTTGAAAAAATGGGTGCCACCCACAAGAACACCACCCACGGCCAGATCGTGGTTGACCGCCGCCGGCGGCTCGTTAGCACGCCATGCTACATGCTGGACGCCCGGGTCGACCAGATCGCCGAGGGCGCTGAAAATCTGGTGAAAGCTGTTCTGGAACTGGCGCGGGGCTGATTTCACAAGCCCCCCCCTTGGTGGTTCTGGTGGGCGGTTACGCTTGCTACTTGCCGATGCAGAATTGCGAGAAGATCAGATCAAGAATATCGTCGGTGGTGGTCTCGCCGATGATATCGGCCAGATGGTCGAGAATGGCCTGCAGGTCCACGGCGACGAGATCGGCGGGCAGACCGTGCAGGAAGCCCTCTTCGGCCTGCAGGCAGGCGGTGAGTGCCTTGCCGAGGGCGGCTTGATGCCGGAGGTTGGGGGCGCAGGCCACGGCCGGTTCCTGCAGGTCGGATCTGCCGGTCACCAGTTCAAAGATGGCATCCTCCAGGGTATCGATCCCCTCGCCGCTCCGGGCGGAAATGCACACGAGCTTTTCTGCGCCGAAGGCGCTGGCATAGGACGTAATATCAAGGCCGGCCGCAATATCCATCTTGTTGAGGACCAGGAGCAGGGGTGTTGCAGGATTCTGTTCCCGGATGCTGGCATAAAGCTGCCGGTCCTCAGCGGTCAGGGGTTCGGAGGCGTCCAGCAGCAAGAGTACCAGATCAGCCTCTGCCAGTTTGGCCCGAGCCCGCTTGATCCCCATCTCTTCCACCGTCTCCCGGGTCTCTCGGATCCCGGCCGTATCGACGATGCGGACCGGCATTCCCTTGATGTCGATGTATTCCTCAATGGTGTCCCGGGTGGTGCCGGGAACCGGGGTGACCAGGGCTCGTTCCTCTCGGAGCAATGTATTGAGCAGGCTGGATTTGCCGACGTTCGGCCGGCCCAGGATAACGGCGGCCACTCCTTGGCGCAAGATCTTGCCGCGGTCGGCACCGGCCAGCAGCCCGGCAAGCGGCACCCGGACCTCACTGGCCAGCTTTTCCCGCAACGCGGTCGCGTCGAGAATTTCCACATCATCCTCAGGGAAATCGATGGCCACCTCCAGGATGGCCCGCACCGTTAGTAAAGCGGCCCGGATTTCGGAAACCTCCTGAAAGAGACGCCCCTGCAGTTGGGCGGTGGCCAGATGGAGCGCGGCTGTAGTCCTGGCCTCCAGAAGCTCGAGCACGGCCTCGGCCCGGGTCAGGTCGATGCGGCCGTTCAGAAAGGCGCGTTTGGTGAATTCGCCGGCCTGGGCCGGCCGGGCGCCCTCGGCCAGGACAAGGCCGAGAATCTTCTGCAGGACCAGATAGCTGCCATGACAGTGGATCTCAACCACGTCCTCCCGGGTATAGGTGTGCGGGGCGTGCATGTGGACAGCAAGCACCTCGTCCAGCGGCAAGCCGCTGGACGGGTCCGCGATCCAGCCGTAATACAGTCGGTGGCTGGCCAGGGTTTTCCGGGGATGGCGCGGCCGGAACAACCGCGTGAGAATCGCGGCCGCAAGCGGGCCGCTGATCCGGACGATGCCGATACCGCCTGCCCCTGGCGGGGTGGCGATGGCGGCGATGGTGTCTTCGCCTGGGTCTGTGGTTGCGGTGTGGTGCGTTGCAGCGCTCATCAGCCTCGGATGGTAAAACCTGAAATGCCGACCGCCAAAACGACTGCGGCGCAGACTGTCATGTCAGACCGCGGCAAATCAACCTGCCGGCTCGGAGGAGGAGCCCGGCGCGCCTCCGCCGCCCTTGCGTCGGCGGGCGGTGCCTTTCCTGCCCTTGCCAGGTCGGTAGATGAGGACTTTCTTGAACAGGCCTTCGCCGACACTGCGGCTCCGGATATCTCGGTCTTCCTGCAGGAGTAGATGAACAGCGCGGCGTTCCGAAGGATTGAGGGAAGGGATCGATCCGGTCTTGCCGGTCGCCTTGACCTCCGCGGCCAGCTTCCTCGCCAGTTCTTCTATATCCTTGTCCCGGCCGGCCCGGAAATCGCCGGCATCCAGCGAGATCACTACCTTCTCAACGATCTTCTTGGCGATCATCTTGCGGAGCAGATACTGCAGGCTGTCCAGCACCTTGCCTTCCGGTCCGACGATTTTGTCGACGTGTCCGCCGCCGATATGGGCGACGACCGTATTTCGTTCCTGGCTGATGGTCACTTCGGCCGGCAGGCCCATCAGTTCGAGCAGGCGCAGTAACTCAACCCTGACTGTTTCGCAGACCGCCGGACTGACCTCCACGGCGGCCATATCCTCCGCTTCGGCCTCGACGTCTTCATCCCCTGTGTCGGTCGGGGGTGCGTCCGGCTCCGTGGTGGCGACATCGATTCCCATATCCGAGGCCAGCATCGCGAAGTCGCTCTTCACTTCGGTAAGCAGTTCCTGATCATCGGCCCGGTCGGCCGCAGCCTGCCGTGGTTCTGCCGGGGCGGCATCCTTTCCAGAATCGGCCGCCACCTCCGGCTTAACCGAGACCCGCAGCTTGGCTTTTTGGCGGCACAGCCCAAAAATTCCCGAAGAGCCGGTATTGAGGACCTCGATATCGAGGTCCTCCTGGGGGACATTCAGGGTCGTGCAGGCGTTTTTGATCGCCTCGGCGATATCTTTTCCTTGAAATTCTATTTTTCTCGATGACATAAGTTTCCTCTGCGGTGCGGTCATCTCCTGGTGGAGTAGGGCAGTCGCAAGAAAATGCGTGCTGCCTGCTGCTCATGCATCATGTCTGCGTCGACCGATTGATCAGATATTGCTGGGCGATGGACAAGAGATTGTTGACAAACCAGTAGAGCACCAAACCGGATGCGAAATTCACAAACATAAAGGTAAAAATCAGCGGCAGAAACATCATGACCTTGGCCTGGGTCGGGTCGGCCGGCGCCGGGGACAGCTTCTGTTGCAGGAACATGCTGGCGCCCATCAGCAGGGTAAGAATCGGAATGCCGCCCAGGTAGGGGAGATTAAGGCCAACCCAGAGACGGTCCGGCGCGGAGAGATCGGTGATCCAGAGCATGAACGGGGCATGCCGCAACTCAATGGCCTGCAGCAGAACCTTGTACAGGGCAAAAAACACCGGAATTTGCAGGATCATGGGCAGGCAACCGCCGAACGGATTGATCTTGTACGTTTTGTAGAGATTCATCATCTCCTGGTTCATGCGGTTGGGATCGTCTTTGTATTTTTCCCGGACCTTGGCGATCTTCGGCTGGATCGCTTGCATGTTTTTCATGGACTTCATGCCCTTTTGGGCAACCGGCCAGAGAATCATCTTGATGAGGACGGTCACCAGGATAATGGCCACGCCGTAGTTATGGACGTATTTATACAGGAAATTGAGCAGATAGAGAACCGGCCGGGCCATCTTGTCGAACCAGCCGAAGTTGACGATCCGTTCAAGGTTGCCGCCGGCCTCCTTGAGGATCGACACCTTTTTCGGTCCGAAATATACCGAGTAGGCGTACTGTTTCTGTGCCTGGGGCTGGAGGACATCCACCTCGCCGGCCAGCACCGTGCTCACCTTGTCGCCAACGGCCGAGAGCAGGACGCTGGTTTTGTCCTTATTCGCTGGCAGGATGCCGCACATGAAGTAGTTCCCTTCATAAGCGGCCCAGTCGATCTGACCGGCAACGGTCTTCTTTTCCTTCAGCAGATCCGCAGGCTTGATTTCCTGCAGGGAATCGTTGACCAGTACTGCCGGTCCCGCGAAAAGAATGCTCTGCTTGGCCTCGTCCGCTGAAAAAGGCAGGTTGGTCAGCCCGAGGTACGGCGCCCCCTGCAGGGGAAGCGCACCAATGTTGTGGACATCAATTGTCAGTCTGATCAGATAATTTTCGGCGTCAACCGAGAGGACGCGGGTGATCTCCAGGCCGGAGGCGAGGGTCGCCCGCATGGTTAAACTTGCCTGATCCGCCGGGCCGCGAGTTGTGATGACCGCTGCATCAGCCGTGAACACCGGCACCTCGGCCTGGCCGGGTTCCACGCCCCAGGAGAAAAAGAGCGGCAACTCCGGCGCATTTTCGGTTTTCACCAGTTCCTTGAATCCGGAATCCGCTGCCATGCTCTCCTGGTATTTTTTGAGCCGGAAACTTTTCACGCCACCACCGTTCTCCGTAAGCACCGCGGCAAAAAGATTCGTCTCCACCGGAATGTCCCGGCCCGGTCGGGTCTGGATGGCCGCGGAATTCTCAGGAATTGTGGCCGGCGCGGCAGGCACGGCCGCCGGTGGGGTTGAGACGGCAGCGGGCGCCGCGTTATCCGTGGCCGGGGAGGGAGTCGCCTCGCCGGTCTGGGCGGGCGGCTCGACCGCCGGCGGCACAAAAAAGTATTGATACCCCATCAAGATGGCAAAAGAGAGAACTACGGCCAAAAGAACTCGTTGCGTATCCATCAGTTATCCTCAACGGCCAGCCATACGGCTGGCATCAACAGGTAGCCGGGCAAGAATCCCGGTGGTTGGGCGTCACGGTTATAATCGTTCAGCAGCACCGCATCTGCTTTGTCATCGGCCTGTTCGCGTATCCACTAGTACAGCTCACTGGTAGTACAGCTCACTGGCCTCTTTCGCGCATCTGCAGCACTGCTGAACGATTACAGGTTGCGGATTACGCCCGGGTTTCCACCTCGCGGTGCATGGTTAGTCACGGTTCAACCGGGTCATAGCCGCCCGGATTAAAGGGATGGCAGCGTAAGACCCGGCGGAGAGCCAGAAAGAGGCCGCGCCCCAAGCCGTGTCGTGTAATGGCCTCCATGGCATACTGCGAGCAGGTGGGCGTGAAACGGCAGCTAGGAGGGAGCAGGGGAGAAAGAAACAGCTGGTAGGCTCTGATCAGGGACAGGCAGGTTCGGGTGCCGGAATGTAGTAGCCATTTTTTCACAGGGTCTACTGTGCTGCCCGCTGGAACCATAGCCTTTTTCGGAAGAATATCCGGCGCGCCGCGCCAATAAAAATCAACGGTTCAGTTAGCGAGGCAGGGGCCGTGCCGACTGCTGTTTCAGCTCTTGCAGGGGCCGGCCGCATGATGTCCAGTCTTTTTCCTTGCCAAGAGAAGATGGCGAATCGCCTGTTCAACTTCCGTCGGGTTTTTCAAGGCAAATCCCTGACGAACCGTAAAGACAATATCCGTTGGCGGCGGCAGAAATTCCCGGTTTAATCTGTAAAATTCCCTGATGATTCTCTTGATCCTGTTTCTTTGCACTGAGCCCTTGAGTTGGCCGTGAATACTGATTCCAAGGCGATTTTCGGCAAGATTGTTCGATGCGAAAACCAGACTGAAATTATCCCCCCGCAACCGTTTCCCCTGCTGGTACACCCTGTTGAATTCCCAGGAATCTTTAAGAAGGCTTGATTTGGGGAGCGTCAAGGGATTCATGCCACACCGACGGAATCAGAATCCAGCTGCGTACGTCCTGCGGTCAAGGCTGGTAGCCTAAACGGTCAACCGCTTGCGGCCCTTTGCTCTTCTGTTGTTGATCACGGCGCGGCCGGCCTTGGTCTTCATTCTCGCCCGGAAGCCATGGGTGCGCTTGCGTTTCAGGTTGCTCGGCTGAAATGTTCTTTTCATATTTTTTCCTTCCTTTGTTCAACCGGTCCGGGAAATATCCCGGCCGGCACGTATGCCGCCTCTTGCGTTGTTAGCACCTTAGAAATAATATTCTGCGTGTTTTTGGCAGAATATTATTTCGTGAAGATACTTATCCCGTTTATCGGGGTTAAGTGAATGGGTCGGTGAGGCGATTTTTTTTGATTTCTTTTTCTTCGTTCCATTCCAAATTATGTCGTAACAAGTCGTCCCGGCCCGGTCGCATAACGGCTGGAGCAAAAAAGCCAACGGCTTTCTTGCATCTTCCCGGAAGATGATTACAATGCGCATGTCCGGGAGGGCGCAAGGGCGATTGTGGCTGGCGCCCTGAGTATATATATCCGGATCAAGTATCCAAAAGAAAGGCAATATACTCATACAGAAATAACGTGTCAAACAAATTCAAACTACGCCATAACAACAGGAAGCGCGTCAGGTAATGCCGCCATCCCGTCCGGAGTCGTGCCAGTTTGCTTCGAGCGCACCTGCAATTACGTTCGGCCCTGAAGCCTCGCCAGGAGATTCGCCAATGCCCGTATATGAATATGAACATGTCGGAGAAGGCTGCGGCCGCGGTAAGAAATTCGATTTCTTCCAGACCATGAGCAGCGACAAATTGGCACGATGCCCTGACTGCGGCCAAGAAGTAAAACGTCTCATATCGCTTGTCGCCGTCAGTACGCCTAAAACCAACAGCGACCTGAAGAACATGGGTTTCACCAAGCTGGTCAAACGGGATAACGGCGTTTACGAAAACGTCACCGCCACCGGCAAGGAAAGTCGTTATTGGGATGCGAGCAAGCCGGAGACCAGGCCTGATCTCAAATCAAAAATCAGTGATTAAATATGATAAATTTGCAAAAACCTTATTTTCGCGCTGCGACGCAGAGGCGCAGAGCGAAAAAATATCTTTTTTACTTTAATTGGTCCTCTCCGCGGACTCCGCGCCTCTGCGGGAGACAATGGTTTTTTGCGGCACCATCACCATGCAGAGTAATGATGACGAATACGATGTCCTGGTGATCGGCGGTGGCCATGCCGGCTGCGAGGCGGCTCTGGCCGCGGCCCGCATGGGCTGCCGGACCCTGGTTGCGGTCATCAATGTCGACACCATCGGCGCCATGTCGTGCAATCCGGCCATCGGCGGCCTGGCCAAGGGGCATTTGGTTAAAGAGATAGACGCCCTGGGCGGCGAGATGGCGAAAAACATCGACGCCACCGCCATTCAGTTCCGGCGGCTGAACACCAGCAAGGGGCCGGCGGTCTGGTCGTCCCGGGCCCAGGCCGACCGCCTGCTCTATCGGCTGCGGATGAAAAGCGTTTTAGAAGGTCAGCAGAATTTGGAAATCCGGCAGACCGTGGTTGACCGCATCCTGCTCGAAAACGGCCGGGTGGCCGGCGTTCTGACCTCACTCGCCGAGACCATCCGGGTCAAAGCGGTGGTGATCGCCACCGGCACCTTTTTAAACGGGCTTATTCACATAGGGCTGACGAATTTCCCGGCTGGCCGCATGGGCGACCCGCCTTCGACCAAGCTCGCCCAGTGGCTGCGGGAAACCGGTTTTGCCATGGGCCGCATGAAAACCGGCACCCCGGCCCGGCTGGACGGCCGCACCATCGATTTTGCCGCGCTGGACACTCAGCATGGCGATCGGCCGCCTCACTATTTTTCCTTTGCGAGTGACCAGGGCCTGGCCCCGGCGCAGCCGCAGCTGCCCTGCCACATCACCTATACCAACGCGCGGACGCACGAAATCATCAAAGAAAACATTGACCGCTCCCCCATGTTCACCGGGGTTATCGAGGGAATAGGCGCCCGTTACTGCCCGTCCATCGAAGACAAGGTCATGCGCTTTGCCGACAAGGAGCGGCATCAGATTTTTCTTGAGCCGGAGGGCACGAACACCGTGGAAATCTACCCGAACGGTGTTTCCACCAGTCTGCCCCTGGATGTCCAGGTCGCCATGCTGCGCAGCATCAGGGGGCTGGAACGCGTCTGTCTGGTCCGGCCGGGCTACGCCATCGAGTACGATTACGTCGATCCCCTGGAGTTGTTGCCCTCCCTGGAGACCAAGCGGGTGGGCGGCTTATTTTTCGCCGGCCAGATCAACGGCACCTCCGGTTATGAAGAGGCCGCGGCTCAGGGTCTGATCGCCGGCATCAACGCGGTCAAGTGCCTTCGGCAGGAGGAGACCGTGGTTCTGGACCGCTCCCAGGCCTATACCGGGGTCCTGATCGACGACCTCGTCACCCTCGGCACCAGGGAACCTTACCGTCTGTTCACCTCGCGGGCCGAATACCGTCTCCTGCTCCGCGAGGACAATGCCGATCTCAGGCTCCGTGACATCGGCTATCGCCTGGGTCTGGTTGAGCCCGGCGCCTACGCGGCCTTTCAGGAGAAAAGAACGGCGATCGAGCAATTGCTGCAACAGCTTGAAAAAACCGTGCTCAAGCCAAATGCCGCGGTCAACGATCGCCTGGCCGCCCTGGCCGCCACGCCCATGCAGCAGCCCCTCACCTTGGCCGAACTCCTGCGCCGGCCGGAGATTACCCTGGCCGACCTGGGACCGCTGGCCGGCATCGACCTCCACTACAGTCCGGCGGTCGGCCATGAGGTGCAGCTGCGGATCAAGTATCAAGGGTATATCGATCGGCAGAATGAACAGGTGGCGCGGTTTAAGCGGCTGGAGGGCGCGGATCTGCCCGCTGCCATGGAATATAAAGGGCTGGCCGGTCTCTCCAACGAGGTGGTGGAAAAACTTTCCCGCGTCCGGCCCCGCACCCTGGGGCAGGCCTCCCGGATCTCGGGGGTGACGCCGGCGGCCATTTCCGCCTTGCAAATCCACCTGAAAAAGGCCAATCTGCTCTGATGCTTCCCTATCCACTCATCGATCCGGTCATTGTCCGGCTCGGCCCTCTGCAGGTCCGTTGGTACGGGCTCATGTATGTTCTGGGCTTTGCCGCGGCCGTGGCGCTGGTCCGTCATCAGGCCAAAAAATTCAATCTGAAAAAACTCGCCGGCCATGCCGACAACCTCAACATCACCTTGCTTCTCTGCCTGATCGCCGGCGGTCGGCTGGGCTATGTCCTGTTCTACAATCCGGCCTACTATTTACGGCACCCCCTGGAAATCCTGGCCACCTGGCAGGGCGGCATGTCCTTCCACGGCGGCCTAATCGCCTTGATCGCCGGCGGCTATATCTTCTGCCGACGGCAGGGCCTGAACTTCTGGCAGACCGCCGACGTCTATGTGGTGACCATGCCGGTCGGCCTGGGGCTGGGCCGGCTTGGCAATTTCATCAATGCCGAACTGTTCGGCCGAGTGACCGATGTCCCTTGGGCCATGGTCTTTCCCGGCGGCGGCCCGCTGCCGCGCCATCCGTCTCAGCTTTATGAATGTCTGCTCGAGGGCGTGCTACTCTTCACGATCCTCTGGCAGCTCAAGGATGTGCAGCACCGGCGGGGCTGGCCGGCCGGCGCCATGCTTGCCGCTTTTCTGATCCTCTACGGCCTGTTCCGTTCCTTTGCCGAACTGTTTCGGGAGCCGGACGCCCATATCGGTTTCCTGTGGGGCGCCTTCACCATGGGCCAGCTCCTGAGCGGGTTGATGATCGTGGCTGGCGGCGCGATTTTGTTTTTGC
>Ga0156789_1101_pt1 | contig 17868 bp, 18 predicted proteins | sample RifOxyD3_FD_110738 | JGI IMG/M metagenome (GOLD analysis project Ga0156789, IMG submission 110738) | Deltaproteobacteria bacterium RIFOXYD12_FULL_57_12 | reverse complement strand
CGTTGACGATGTTGTCCAGATAGTCCCGCAGGCGATCGGCCTGGTCCGCGAGCAGGTAGGCGCTCTCCGCCACGGCAACGGCCAGGTCGGTGGCGCTTGCATCCAGGCCGGCGATCTGTTCGAGGTTTTTCCGGGTCCGGGCCAGGGCGTCGTGAATGGTTTCGGTGAGCAGATAATGGCTCTCGCGCCCCAGTTGCAGCAGGGTGTCGGCGGAACGGAGCTGGCTTTTCACCGCGGTCAGCCGCGCGTCTTCGTCCGGGATAATGGCCGCCGCGGAAATCTCGTCGCGCTGAAAGGTGAGGAAATCCCGGCGCTGCTCCTTGTCTTTTTCCTGCTGAAGCAAGGCGCGCTGGTGCTCCTTGAGGTCGGTCCAGCGCTGAAACATCTCGGCCAGCTCCTGGCGTTGCGGCCAGAGGCCGCCGAGGGCGTCGATGAAGTCGAGATGGCGGGCCGGCGCCAGGAGATGGTGCTGATCATGCTGGCTGGCCACTGACAGGAGGTCGGTCGCCAGTTCGCCCACCTGCCGGGCCGTGACCAGGCTGCCGTTGATCGAGTAGCGGCTTTTGCCCTGGCTGGACAGGCTCCGTTTGATGATCAGCGTGCCGTCGTCAACATCAATGCCCTGGGCATGGAGTTCTTCCAGAAGATTGGTGCGCGTCGGGGCGATTTCGAAGCAGGCCTCGACACTGGCCGAGTCAGCGCCGGAGCGGATCCAGGCGGCGGTTGTCCGGCCGCCCATCAGCAGGGCGATGGCCTGGAGGATGATCGATTTGCCGGCCCCGGTTTCGCCGGTGAGTACGGTCAGCCCCTCGGAAAAACTGAGCTGCAGCGAATCGATCAGGGCCAGATTTTTTATGAGTAATTCTCGAATCATCGTCTCAGTGCTGGCATATTCGTAGCGGATGCAAGATTCCCCAGGACGTATACCATTTCTGCCGGATTAATGAAAGGGGGGAAGGTCGGGTGGCTGGCGGCGATCGGGGAAAGGAGAAAGAGAATATCGAATATCGAACGCCGCCCCCGCCATCCCTGGCTCCCGCGGCATTAGCCCTTCCTTGGGCGTCAAGGAATAATGAATGTCGAAGGAAAACAGAGAGTTCGATATTCGATATTCTTTCTAAAAATCAGAAACACGCAATTTCAACTACTCGGCCTTAAGTTACTTGGAAGTTGCCCCTGCGAGCCCGGCGCCTCCACCGGAGGCGACATGTGCCGGTCTTGTGCCAAAAGAGGGCGCGGTGTTATCCGCCCTTGAGCAGGGCGACGATCTCGCCTGGTTCGGGAAAACGCCGGGCCTCGGATTTGGCGAAGATGAGCCGGCCATCGGCAATGATCTCATAAACGCCGCCGGAGCCGGCAATCAACTGCACTGCCGCGCCAAGCTCTTTTTTTAGTTCGCTCTCCAGACTGGAGGCCCGTGGGAGGTAGTTTCACTGGGCGCAGTACTTGATGGTGATCTTCATGGGTGGCTGCCTCTGTCTGTTGTTGTCACGGTCGGTTTTGTTGATTGATTCGCCTGCAAAAGATACGTAATCGTTCGCCAGGGGCAGAAAGCCCTTGTCGCTCCAGAGTGTTGGGACCGCTCGGCAGTGCCGTAGATCCGCGCATGAGGCCTGCCTGCTATACATCAGGTATGCGGGCAGGCCGAAGACAAAGGAGATACGGTGCTGCTGAACGATTCCAAAGATACCAAAATAACCACCTGGCTGTGAAGCGTAAATTTTTCAGGCGGGTCTGCGATTTCGTTTGCATTGCGCTGCTGATTGCGGCAAGTAAGGGATAACATAATCATTCTGACTTCTGGATTCTGACTTCTGACTTCTGGTTTCTCATGATCACTGATCTGCGCACCGATCCCAAACTCTTAAGAATGCGTGATGAACTTGATCGGCGTGAACAGGCAGTCCTGTCGCCGCTGGCCGCGGTTAGCGGCAGCGCGCTGCGTCGGCGGTCCGAGACGCAGGCGGAGCCTCGCCAGGCCTTTGCCCAGGATGGCGACCGCATTCTGCACTCGCGGGCCTATACCCGCTACATCGACAAGACCCAGGTGTTCTACATGGTTGATAACGACCATATCACCCACCGGGTGCTGCATGTGCAGCTCGTCTCAAAGATCGGCCGTACCATCGGTCGCTTTCTCGGCTTAAACGAGGATCTGATCGAGGCCATTGCCCTGGGGCACGATATCGGCCATCCGCCGTTCGGCCACGACGGCGAGAAGGAACTGGCCAGACTCTGCCGGGCGCACGGCCTGCCCGGCTTTCAGCACAATATCCAGAGCGTCCAGTTCCTGGACCGGATCGAGCGGGGCGGCCGCGGTTGGAACCTGACCCTGCAGACCCTGGACGGCATCCTCTGCCATGACGGCGAGGTGCACAACCAGGCCCTGCAGCCGGCCCGCCGTAAAGACTTTGCCGATTTCGACCGGGAGCTGGCCGCCAAGGCGGCCAATCCCGGCCTGGCGCTTTTCCCCATGACCCTGGAGGGCTGCGTGGTCCGTTTTTCCGACACCATCGCCTACATCGGCCGGGACATCGAGGATGCCATTGAGCTGAAGCTGATCAGTCGGTCTGAAATCCCGGCCGCCTGCCGAGCCCGGCTGGGCGATACCAACGGCAAGATCGTCTACCGCCTGGTGGAGGATCTGCTGGTCAACAGCAGCGCTACGGAGCACGGGCTGGCGCTCGACGCCATCGGCTTCAGCCCGGGAATCTCCGAAACCCTGCAGGAGTTGAAACGTTTCAACTACCAGCGGATTTACCTGAATCCGGCCATCAAGACGGGTCTGCAGAAAATCAAGGAGTGCTATGACCGGCTCTTTGCCGTCTATCTGGATGATATTGCCCGGGGCCGTCGCGACTCCGTGGTCTTTACCGAGTTTATCGACAAACTGGACCCCGCCTATGTGGAGGATCACGTCCCGGCCGCTATTGTCCGCGACTTCATCGCCGGTATGACCGACGACTATTTCCTTGCCCGGGCAGCGGCATGCGGCTGCGCCATGCCGGACAAACTGGCGGCGCTTTCATGAAGGCAGGGCGCCTCGTCGTTGGCTGGCGATGTCGTGCCTTGATATTTTCCGAAATCAGTGGTAGGAATAGGGCGGAATTCAGGGTGATCGTCCTGAATCTTGCAGAATACCGGATTAGCATAACGCGCCCGTAGCTCAGCTGGATAGAGTACCGGACTTCGAATCCGTGGGTCGGGGGTTCGAATCCCTCCGGGCGCGCCAGGAAAATCAAGCACTTAGTCGTTGTCCGGCTAAGTGCTTTTTTGTTTTGTCGCGATCCGGTGGCCGTTCGGTTGCCGTTTGTTTTTGGCTGTAGTTGGATGTTGGATGGTTTCGTAGAAACGCAACAACTGAGGCCGGTCTCTGTCAAGACCGCGCAGGAACCAAAAGATAGACTCGCAGAAAAAAATCAGCGCATCATTTATTGCGGGGATTGCCAGCCCCCGTTATGATCCGATTAGCCATATCTTCGTGATAGGCTGCCCGGTCTTCGTTTTCCACTGCTACCTGTCTGAAAGCGACAGTGGCAAGATATGCTATTACTCCCGCCAGGACGATCGCAATGAGCATCTTTTTCATAGGTTAGTCACGGTCAGCGAACAACTCCCGACACCCCACATGCATTGAAGAGGGGCAGCCCTGACGCGAGATGTCCCGCAATTTGAACGATAGGGCTTCTTGATGCTGACGCCCCTAATCAACCATCAGCTTTTATTTTGCGTCGTCCTGGTGCGCAGCGCGCGCAACGCACTTGCACCCGAATCAGCTGAAACAGAAGAACATGGAGCCATCTACAAAAGAAAAATTCGATCCGATTTTCTTTGCTTGTTGTGGCTCAGTTTGCTCTCGGATGTATCTTTATCATCGCAGGGGCATTACTTGTGGCAGCCTCCTTCCTTATCAGGTGAAGACAACTGCCCGGTTTAACTAGTCCAGCCGCAGCCCCCATGCCTCGCAGCCGGAAGTGGCGTTGATGGTGCCGCTGTTGGTGACGCCGGCGCCGCTGCCGCTGGGGGGCGAGTTGCTGCCTCCTCCTTGATTAGCCCTGGGTGGTTTGGGTGCATTAGGCGCTTTAGGCAGTTTTGGTGGTTTGCCAGCTTTACCTGCTTCAGCTTCCCTTAAAGGTGTTAAAGCAAACAGCCCAACTACTCCCAATACTGCTATTGCGCTTTTTTTCAAGAAACTCCTTCTGCCGGCTTCTTCCATAATGATCTTGACCTCCGTAACAAGCGTTTTTTTGATGTGAGAAAATAGGGTTTAATTTTGCTTAGCTTGCTTGAACAACCTGAGCAGGAGGATGACTCATCTGTCAGGAATCGCAAAAAACCATGTCACGGCTGCCCTGTTCATCGAAGCAGGCCGAAAAAACAATTTCCTGTTACCGCATCATCACCAATCATTGCGTCCAGCATGTTTTGTGCCAGGGCATGCCGTAAAAAAATACAAAGCAGGTTCAGCATGTTAGTGATTTCGGGCGGCCGTTCCCAGAACAAAAAAAGTCCGACTTCCCGGAAATAGCCGCCGGGTTTCCGGAAAGCGGTTGGCCCGGTTCGATCTTGCCGATTGGCCTAATACGCAACAGTTGACAGCCTGCATCCTGGTCAACCTGAATGGTTACGAAACAGAAAGCAGCGCCGGAGCCGGTTCGACAACAAAAAAAGGCGGGGGATAATTCCCCCGCCTTTTTTATTTCATGCCTTGTGGCTACAGGCTCAACGTACTACAAGATTGCCGCCGCCGGGAACCTGTTCAGAAAATTTCCGGCCAATTGCAATTACTACTTGCCGCCCTTGCCGGCCGCGATGAAAGATAGCTGGCCCTGTTCTGCCTGCACGCCGTCGACATCACCGACAAAAACTTTGACGGCATAGGTACCGATCGCAGGTATGTCATAGTTGGTGATGTAATGAAGCGCGTTGCCGTACGCGTCCAACTCCCAACGGATATTGGCGGCACCAGTACCGGCGGTTCGATTGTCGTCTGAGCCGGTTGGGCTAATGATACTGACCGACACCGAGGCGAACGGCGGCAGCAGGTTGCCTTCGCAGTCGGTAAAGGTCCATTTGATGGGCAGGGTCGAACCGGCCTTGAACTGACGGCCGGCAACACTCATTGGCGGCAGAGCCGACACATTGACGCTGACCTTATACCCGGAAACGGCCTGACCAGTGTGGCCGGCGGCGTCATCGGCCGTGGCGGTCACCGTATAGGAACCGACCGCATCAGCCGGAATGCTGCCCGTAGCGTTAACCGTTACATCGGCTTCCACCGGCAGTACGGGGTCAATCGTGAGAGCTGGGAAAATGCTCACTGTGCCGCCTGTACTCGCGACCTTGGCGTCTACAACGGTTATCCCGGTGCCAGCTCCATCCTCCGGCGGGTCAAGGGCGGTAAAATTAAGGTCGACATCCCCATTGAGGCAAATGGCGCTGTTGTTGGTTGGGGCGTTGATCGTCACCGTTGGTGGCTGCGTATCAAAAGCGGTCGGCTCCAGTACTGTAACGGTGAAGGTTGTAGATGCTGCCCCAACGCCAACACCTGTTTCAGGCTTTGCATCGAGAGTTACATCATAGGTTCCCGCGGGAATGACTGCTGTATTGGTGAAAGTCAATTGGATTTGCTGGCTACCGGTACCGGGGTCGATCAGGGTGAAGTTCCAGGGCGCCATGGAAAAAGCATCCTGCAGAGTTGTTTTCTCCGATAAGGTAAGTCCCTCTGTTGGCAAAACTGATGAGACCTCACCCACCGACACTTCTACATTGATATCACTATCGCTTTTTCCGTTGCCATAGACATATGGAAGCTTGCTGTTGCAACCCGAGTTAATATTCATTTGCGGCGAGGAAATCGTAAACGAAGCCTTCGTCTCACCCACTGCGGTGCGGGTGTACGAGTAACTGCTGGGATCCGGCGTCGTAACACCAAGCGGCCCATTTGTGCCGCAGGGCGTCTCCTCCGGCCCCGCCCAAGCACCGGCGGTTTGGAGCATGATACCGATAGCAAAAACAAACCCCAGCCATTTTTTCACCTTCCCACCCTGCGCTTCTCTCAGGCATGCCAGCATTTTTTCCATTTTATTTCCTCCCATAAAATCTTGATGACTTCAAGCCGAACGCCTTCCGTTCCGGCCAATGATGTGAGACGTCGAAAATATCTTGCGTGTGGACCGCCCCCATCGTTCCTCTTACTTTCATTTCCAATAGACTCACCTTATCCCAAACACAATAACCCCGACCGAAAACGGTTCCCAGCCGGGGCTAATCGCGTCTGTTCCTCACATCAAGAACCGCAACCCGGCCCGCCAGGTGTTGCCGGACGCCTCGGCCCAGCGTACTTCGGCAAAAAATGGCATGAAGACAGCGCCGCTGTTGATCGGCACATGCAGTTGCACGATTTCTCCCTGGCCCAGAGCAATATCCGTTTCCAGTGCCATGCCGGATGAGCTTATATCCATGCCCATGGCGCGATTGACAGTCGACCCGTCTGTTGCTCGCAGGGCGCTTACCTCAAACTCCACGGCCTGTTTGAATGCAGACCGTTCACTGCGTCTTTTTTCCAATCCGGGCATGACATTTCTCCATGGTTGTCATCAAACATCCCACCCCCTCGAAGGTGGATGATGTCATGGCGTTTTTAACTCATCAGGCTGGTTCGTCTATAGGGGTTTAGCCTGTAGCCTGGCGTACTTGTTTTGTAAAAGTATATTCCAACTGTCCTTGCTGTCCCTTTTTGCCTAACAGACTACAGTCTAACGGACTAAACAACCTGAGCAGGAGAATGACTCATCTGTCAGGAATCGGGGTGGTTGATGCAGACGGCCTTTTTCTCTTGCCAATCGGAAAAGCCCTGGTACCTCACCAGCACCGATCGTTACATCTAGCATGTTTTGTGCCAGGCAATGGCGGAAAAAATATCAAACAGGATAGATATGTTAGTCATTGCGGGCTGCCGTCCCCCAAACGAAAAAATCCGATTTTCCGGAAATAGCCGCCGGATTTCCGGAAACATCCTGGCTGGCCCTGCCAGGTTTTATAAGCTCGGACCGGATTGCCCGTTGGTGGACCTGGCCCGCGGCCATCTCAATGCCGTGGAGAAATTGGCGGTAGATCCCGGCCGCTAGGCACCGGCCAAGGATCCTCTGTGCTGGAGATGGTGGTTGCGCCTTCGGCAAGGCTGCCGTCTGGGAAATACCCTGTCAGTTAACGGTAAGACGGCCAGGGGGGATATTGCTGAATGGTATGCCGACCCAACCAGCGCCAGAGAACTCTTGGGTTGGCAGGCGAAGAATCCGAAAGGGTATCGTAATTGAGGAGCGGTTAAAGCCGGCTAAAAGCCGTATACACGCACCAAGGTTTTATTTATGGATAAGCTCTAAACAAACAAGATGTTCCTCATTGCTAAATCAGTCGGCATATAAAGAAACGCCCACCTGCCGTGCAGCAGGTGGGCGTTTTCCGTAATCGACCAGACTTGGTTATAGTTGTTAGCTGCGGCGCCTCCTGATGCCGATCAGGCCGATCATGCCGGAAGCAAGCAGCCACGCCGCCGACGGGATCGGGACGGGTGCTACCTTTCCAGTAAGATTCAGGGTCACGCCTGCAAGTGATGCGTAGCTACTATTGTTGCCGCTGAAAGCATTGAGCAAGAGAGAATAGTTAAAAGCACCAGCAGTCGACGTATTCAACGCCACGTTCAGGCCCGTCTGCTTTTCCCCGGCATTAAGGTTGTCAAAGGAGTTGAAGCCCGAAAGTAAGAATGCGGCATCGCCGCTAAAGGTGTCGTAGTATCCGCTCAACCAGTCTGCGGGCTCGTCTACATCATTTTTCAGGCCGAGGCTGGTGTTGGCTGCAGACCCTATCGTAAAGGTGCCGAGGTCCAGAGTATAGCTGGTGCCGCTTCCGTTGAGGGTGCCTAGACCGCCGAGATTTACAAATACGGGATTGGCCCAGTAGTTGACCATACCGGTAACAGTGACGGTCTGGGATGTAAGGTCGTAAAGGCCGAGACCGCTTGTGTCGGTGGTCCCGTTAGAAGCCAGCGCAATGGTTGCCGTGCCCGACTTCGCTCCGGCCGTTCCCGTATTTCCGAGCCCGACGCTGAGGTCCATCATGTTCGTCGAGCCCGCACCGAGTTCGGCGAAGGAACCACCATTGTGTGTCGCATCATCGGTCGCACTGAGGAAGCTGGCGTTCAACTTCTCCGAGTAGCCGTCATTGGCCGCGGTGTTCGTGAGCGACAGCTCCTGCATGTTAAAGCTCTCCCCCACGCGGACAGTACCCAGGTTCACCGGTTCCAGAGCATTGGCCGAGGCCAGGCGGAAGACTTTGCCCGCGATATTGACGGTCTGGCTGCCAATGCCGGAAGCGGTGAAGCCGCTGGTGCCGGTGCCGTCAGAAGCCAGCGTAATCGTTGCCGTGCCCGACTTCGCACCCGCCGTTGCCGTATTCGCGCTGCCGCCCAGGCCGACGATGAGGCTCGAGTTGTTTATCGCTTGCGGGGCCAACAGGGTAAATGCGCCGCTTGCCGAGGCCGATCCGCTTGTAGGGCTGATGCTGGCGTTCAGCTTCTCCGAGTAGCCGTCACTGGCTGCGGTGTTCTGAAGCGTCAGGGCCTGGGTGCCGAAGGTGCCTCCCTCGCGGACATTCGCCAGGGTTACCGGCTCTGGCGTGTGCGCGCTGGCCGTGGCCAGACGGTAGACGTTGCCGTTGACCGTGACGGTCTGGGAGGCCAGGGTCGAGTTGGCAAGGCCGCTCGTGCCGGTCCCGTTCGAGGTGAAGTTGACCTGGGCAGTCCCGCTCTTCGCACCCGCTGTCCCTGTATTCACGCCGACCGCCAGGTTCGTGTTGGCTGGCGAGCCCGCGGCGAGCAAGCCGATCGTCCCGCCATTGTTGTTGGCATCTCCCGTCAAGGTGCCGAAGCTCGCATCGAGCTTTTCCTTATAGCCCACAACCGTAGCAGCAGTATTCGTGATCGACAGGGCCTGGGTGAGCGAGCCGCCGACTCGCTGATTGGCGAGGGTGATCGGCGTCGTTGGGAGCATACTTGCGGCGGCATAATCGTAGGCCGCGCCCGTGATATTGAGAGTCTGATTAGTTACATTTTCGAAATTATTGATGATATAGACTTTCTGATTGTCCAAGGCACCGGCTGAACTTCCGGTGAAAGTGACGTTGTACGCACTGCTTGATGCGCCGCCGGCGATCGGCCCGAAGTTCCCGGCTGTTACACCGGTGTAATTGGTACCGGTGCCGAGCAGGCGGCTGTCCGTGAGGTTCGCCCCGTTCACATTTGTCTGAATCGCGCCGCGGATGGTCGTGGTGCCGCTGTTATAAATCTGATAGCTGCTGGTTGCCGTGTCTCCCACATGGATATTGCCAAGGGCAAGCGTCGCGTTTGCCGTGGTGCCGTTTGTCACCTTGGTCCCGGTGAGTTGCTGGCCGGCGTTTAAGGCGTTTATGTAGCCCAACGTTTTGGATATCCACTTATTAGGGTCGAAGGTGTTGCCCGTTCCCCAGTCGGCGTTGGTATAATCACTCGTAATGGTAAGGCCGAACGAGCCGAGCGTAAGAAGGTTCCAAGTAGATGATCCGAGTGTGAGTTTATTGATGGTTCTGTTCTGGTCCAGGGTAGGTTGCTTATTGCTGGTGCCCATTTTGCCAATAACAACATCGTCGGTTGTTAACGGCAATGCACTACCGCTCCAGTTACTCGGCAGCTCCCATTTATTGTTCGATCCATCCCACGTAACAGTACCAGCCGAGGCCGGCGAGGAAGCTCCAGCGCAAAGCAGCGTTGTCAGGGCACCCAGGAGAACGAGTGCAGATTTTTTGTATTTTTTGCATTTCATTGCCTGTCCTCCTGTGTTCAAGCGGGCGTGGGTCGGAGTTGCCGGGTGGCGTGGGCAGGCGGAGTCGTCTGCTTGAGACCTCGAGGAAACTGGGGCTGGGGTGCCGTGTTGCTGGGTATCCATTGTGTTTTCCCTTTTGTTTTTGTCCATTTTTATCTTGTTCAGTATCTATAGTTATGCCAGAAGTGACATGGCACACAACGCAGAGCGACCTGGCAGAATGTAATACAAGAAGCATGCCCAATTAGAATGTTTTCAAGAGTTCTCCTTGGCCGGATTTTGGAATTCAGAATACCGAATCCAGAAGACAGAATAAATTGAACCAGTTAGCCAGAAGGATGCTTTTCCTGAATCCTGAATTCCGACTCCTGACTCCTGGATTCTGGCGGCAGGTACCAAATAGAAATAACCAGCGGTCGTTATAAGGACTTGAATCCGTGAGCGTTCGAGAACGGTGCAGATGCGAGGCGGCGACGATGCTGATTATCCTTGTGCGATATCAACGAGTTGCCAACAAAACAGATGTGCCGTTCTCGGGCGCCCAGAAAGGCGGCGGGGTGAATCGGTACTCAAACGAAAATTTTCATATTTTTAATTAATAACGGCATGATAGCCTCTTGTTTGCCTCAAAGCCGTCACGGATTCAGATAAGGAGGAATCGGCGCCAGGGGCAATTGGCGCCGGCAACTTTGGCGGAAACAAATTTCCGGGAGCCCGGACAGATTTTCCGGAAAAACGGATTTCGCACCAGTTTACATCAGAAACCGCAGCCCGGTCCGCCAACTGTTGCCGGACGGCATGGCCCAGCGTGCCTCGGCAAAAAAAGCGGCATGTAAACGGCAACGCTGGTAATGGGAACATGCCGTTGCATGATCTTCCTATTTTCCGGAAATAGCCGCCGGATTCCCGGAAAGCGGCTGGCCTGGCCCGACCTTGCCGGTCGGCCTTTTCCTCTTTTTCCTCTTGACTGATGGTGCCGGCGTTTCTTTTGCCTGTTATTTTCATTTGTGATTCATCGAGGTTGCGGATTAAGTAACGACCGGACACAGTCTTGTCAGCCCGATTTTCCGGTTCATCATCACATGACGGCACGCTATTTGCTTATAATTTTTAGCGACTAATAAGAGGTAGCGAATATTTGTGCCTTTCTGCAAGGCGAGACCGCCGGGGTGCCATCGGAGCCTGCGGAAAATCTATTTGGGGAGGTTAAATATGAGGTGTGTGAAAGCAGTGCCGATTGTCATGGGCTTGCTCGGGTTGCTGCTGTTTGCCAGCGTCGGGCAGGCAACGGCGGTGGTGGTCGAACAGAGCTACAAATGGGAGGCAACAGGTTCGCCCACTGAACTGAGGACGCTTGACCTAAACTGGGGAAACTCTGAGCTGAAGGGAAATACGTTTGGATTTTATGATTGGGGGAATACCTCCAACAATTTTATTCTAGCAGGGGCGGGAGCACCGGCGGTCAGTAAACTTTCGCTCTCAGCGAATGGGGTCGGCCAATGGACGGCGAGTTTTTTTGGAACTAACGCAGATGACGACTTTACTGGGTCAATAACACTGGGAGATACGAGCGAATTCGGGTTTTTCTTCTCGGATGGCGTGGGAACATATTATAAGTATGCGTTGAAGGAAATTACTCCAGGTAGTAAGTGGGATCTTTCTAATTATATATCGGGCATGAACGTCCGAGTGCAACTGAAGACGGGAGGCGTAACTCCCTCCGCCGTACCCATCCCCGGCTCGATCCTGCTTCTGGGTTCCGGTCTGCTCGGGGTGGTTTCCATCGGCCGCCGGCGGAACAAGGCGCTTGCCGCGTAGTCGTGCGTTCAAGGTTGCGATCGATAGTTTAGTTTGTGAGATGTGACTCCCGGTGGGGGCACGGATGGCAGAACCATCCGCTGCCTCCGCCTTTTTGTTTTTTGGGGCTGAGACTAAGGGAACAAGCGAACAAGCTGACCGGCTGGCAAGCTGACCGGCTGACCGGCTGACCGGCTGGCAAGCTGGCAAGCTGGTCAGCCCAAACGCAGTAAAAAGCTGGCAAGCTGGTCCGCCCAAACGCAGTTAAAAAAGCTGGCAAGCCGGCAAGCTGGCAAGCTGGCAAGCCGGTTAGCTGGCAAGCTGGTCAGCCCAAACGCAGTTAAAAAGCTGGCAAGCTGGTTAGCTGGTCCGCCCAAACGCAGTTAAAAAGCTGAACAGTCCATGACCTATAAGGATTTGCTAGCCTGGCAGCGGGCAGATAAATTGGCTTTGGCGGTTTATGAGGTGACAAAGGGATTCCCGGCCACGGAACTCTATGGATTGACATCCCAGTTGCGACGGGCGGCCCTTTCTGTTCCGACAAACATTGTCGAAGGGTATGCGCGACAAGGCGACAAGGAACTGGCCAGATTCATCAACATTGCGATCGGGTCCCTGGCCGAAACCGAGTACTTCCTCGGGTTTGCGCAAAATCTCAGCTACATATCCCGAGAAAAACACCATGAGATTGACGGGCTCAGAAAAGAGGTCGGCAAGTTGTTGTGGAAATTTTACGAGAAGGTGAGAACAGGCTGACCGGCTGACCGGCTGGCAAGCTGACCGGCTGACCGGCTGGCAAGCGAACAAGCGGACAAGCTGACCGGCTGGCAAGCTAACCGGCTGACCGGCTGGCAAGCTGGCAAGCCGGTAAGCTGGTAAGCTGGTCAGCCCAAACGCAGTTAAAAAGCTGGTCAGCCCAAACGCAGTTAAAAAGCTGGTCAGCCCAAACGCAGTTAAAAAGCTGGCAAGCCGGCAAGCTGGTAAGCTGGTCAGCCCAAACGCAGTTAAAAAGCTGGTCAGCCCAAACGCAGTTAAAAAGCCGGCAAGCCAAAATCAATCGTGAGAAAGCCATGTACCAGGGTCTACTGCAGAGCAGTGCAAACAACATAGTCTGGCACCAGAGCGCGGTGAACCGCGGCCGGCGGGAGATGATGAACCGGCATCGGAGCATCAATCTCTGGTTCAGCGGCCTTTCCGGGTCCGGCAAGTCGACCCTGGCCCACGCGGTTGAGGAGCGGCTCCATCTCCTTGGCTGCCGCACCTATGTCTTTGACGGCGACAACGTCCGGCACGGGCTCTGTTCCGACCTGACCTTCAGCGAACAGGACAGGTCGGAGAATATCCGCCGCATTGCCGAGATGGTAAAGCTTTTCCTGGATGCCGGAGTCATCGCCATCACCGCCTTCATCTCGCCGCTCAAAAAGGATCGGGACCGGGTCAAACAACTCCTTGGCCCGGGCAACCACATGTTGATCTACTGCCGCTGTCCGCTTGCGGTTTGCGAGGCGCGGGATGTGAAAGGGCTCTATAAAAAGGCCCGGGCCGGTGAGATCAGGAACTATACCGGCATCTCTTCACCATTCGAGGCGCCGGCAGACGCCGACCTGGTGCTGGACACCGGTGGCGGGCAGTCCCTTGCCGAGTGCGTGGAACTCATTGTCCGCCGCCTGGTGCAGCAGGATATCGTCATGGGTCTTGGAGAGAAACGGCAGATAAGCCGGGGGTAAGTCTGAAAGGAGGATCGCTCTGAATTGTCTTGCCGTACCATACCATTGAATGGTATGAGCATACACTCAAACTCTGCACGATATAAGAAGAACTACCGCCGAATACGATCAGATCGGTGTTGTGGGCAAGGCGGAAGCGGCAGAATTGATTCTTTTTGTGGAAGAGTTGCGGCAGGTTGTCCTGAGTTGTATCCCAAGCTCCTCGCCTGAAAAGGCTCCTCCCGGGAATTCTCGGAATTCGCAGGCACCCTTTCCGGAAAACAGGAAGAAGCCCGGTCGCTCGTCCCGTCCTCACTCCTCACTCAAAAAAAAGGCCCCCATCTTGCTGTTTTCCGTGCCTGCCGCAGTTCGTGGGAACTGAGGGCTGAGGATTTTTTTAAAATCCTTTAGCCTCGAACCGTTAACCATTTAACATTTAAAACCTCGTGCAAGCGCCTGTGGGGTCTGTGAGGTTTCCCATGCTACTTCAAAGCTGTACCACCTGCGAACATGGAAAGGTAAGGGATGAAAACAGCTACTGCTCCAAAGAGAAATGTTTCAGCTTCCTGACCAAGTGTATTCAGAACAAGGCCCTGGCCTGTTTTATCAATACGGACCGAATCGGCTGTTTTATGGCGGATGGCATGCCGGCTGTCAAATAGTCGTTGAGGAAACAGCATAGATTTATGACGGCTAGAAGAAGTTGATAAACAAATGAACAACGTTGCCATGTGCTCAATATGTTTTTTCCCTCCGGCTTGTTATTGACCGGTTGTGCAAAGAAACCTGCGTGGTTATAATTAGGACGGCAAGGGTTGCTTGGAATTGGTTCCGGGATGCCGTCAAAAAAACCGATCAGCCGGTTGTGAGGTGTGCGATGGGTGAATTTCAGATTATCCAGGAGAGGAAAGCGGAGATACTCGCCATCGCCCGGGCCCATGGTCTTGTCAATGTCCGTGTTTTTGGCTCAGTGGCACGTGGTGAGGATACGGCCGACAGCGATCTCGACTTGCTTGTCGATCTGGAAAAGGGCTGTTCACTGCTCGATCTGGGCGGTGCTGCCATCACGCTCCAGGGACTCTTGGGCCGAAAGGTGGACATCGTTACCGAACGGAGTCTGCATTGGTACCTGCGCGACAAGATATTGCATGAGGCCAGGCCGTTATGAAGGGTGACAGGCTCTATCTGATTCATATAGCGGAATGTATCGACAAGATTGAAACGTATGCCGGCAGCCTTGATTATGACGGATTCGTCGCCCAAACCATTGTTCAGGATGCCGTGCTGCGCAAGTTGCAGGTACTCGCCGAATCAACCCAGCGGCTTTCCGATGATTTCAAGGCCGGACATCCTGAGATCGAATGGTACAAGATCGCTGGCCTGCGGAACATCCTGGTTCACGATTATCTGGGCATAGATCCCGAGACGGTGTGGGTCGTTGTGGCCGACAAACTGGCGGATTTGAAGTCGGCGGCCCAGAAGGGCTTGCAGGAGTGAAGGCCTGGGCCTTGATTGCAAGCTGGCAAGCACCAAAGTTTTATTATTTGTGGACAAGCTCTCATTCAGCTTGGCGTCGGAAAATACACAACCCCTTTTTTTCTCGTGAGCCCCGGCGGGGAATTCTCGGAATCCGCAGGCACCCCTTCCGGAAAACCGGAAGATGCCCGGCAGCTCGTCCCGCACTTCACTTCTCACTCATATAATTTTCCTCCTCACTCCTCCCTCCTCACTCAAAAAAAAGGCCCCCATCTTGCTGTTTTCTGTGGCTGCCGCAGGCAGTGGAAACTGAGGACTGAGGACTGAGTGCTTAGGACTGAGGACTGAGGACTGAGTGCTGAGGACTGAGTGCTGAGGACTGAGTGCTGAGGACTGAGGACTGAGTGCTGAGGACTGAGTGCTGAGGACTGAAGGCTTAGGACTGAGGACTGAGTGCTTAGTACCTTAGAAATAATATTCTGCGCGTTTTTGGCAGAAAATTATTTCGTGAAGGTACTTATCCCGTTTATCGGGGTTAGGACTGAGTGATGTGGCATGGTAAAGATCGACTTCATCCAGCGGGCGAAGCAGGCTGGTTTTTTTGTCCGGCTATTTTTTGTGGGCACTGACAATCCCACCATCAACGCGAAGCGCGTCGCGCAACGCGTCATGGAAATCTGATTAAGCACTACAACGACATCAATCCGTGGGCGCAGGAAATCCTGCGCGAAATCGACCCGGAACCCCATGTTCATTGTCAAGAATAAAGACCTGCCCCCGTTGCTTTCCCGACCCCGCTGCTTTCCCCTCGATCCTTTAACCTTGCACCTGTTTTTTACCGTTGCCGGCCGAGGAGTGCATCGACTTGAGGAGCCAAGCTGGCACCTCAAGTCGGGCCGATATGAAGAACCTTACCGAACAGATTGAAAGGAAAGTGAAAGGACATGGTTGCATTGAGTAAGGTGTCCCCCGAATTCTCCAAAAAAACTTCATGATTCGAAATTTCTTGTTTACCCCGCAAGGGGGCACAAGCTTTATTCGATATTCTCTTTAAAAATCTGAACCACGGAATTTCAGCCAGTTAGATTGAAGTTACTTGGAAGGTGTCCCCCGAATTCTCCTGAACCTCCGACCCCTCCGGCCACGGTGCGGCAAGTATGAGTATGAGTGCTTGATAAAATGATTGACCGTCCGGCTAAAGGTAGCTACTGTTTTATAACAAGTAGCCACCAAGCAGGAGGGACGCTATGATCAGTGCAGGAATCAAGGACGTTAAGAACAATTTGAGCCGGCTTCTAAGCCGGGTGAAGGCAGGAGAAGAAATCCTGATCACCGACAGGGGGCGTCCTGTTGCCCGTATCGTGAAAGAACACCCCGGGGAGCAGTCCATCCGTACTGTGCTGGCGCCTCTGGTCCGGAAAGGGTTGATCGCATTGCCCGGCCGGAGCATCATGAAAGACCACCTCCTGACAGTAGAAGTGCCCGGGGCCTCTGTTTCGAGCATGGTGATCGAGGACCGGCGGTGAGAGAATGATCCTTTATCTCGACACGAGTGCTCTGGTGAAGAGGTACTTCCGGGAGCCTTATACCGATGATATCCTCTCCAGATGGCAAGCGGCCGACCAGATTGTTACCTCTGCCGTTGCCTACGCCGAAACGATGGCTGCCGTGTATCGGAAAAAAAGGGAGAGCGGCCTCGCGGAAACGTTGATTCGAAAAATTGTCGACGCATTTTGCCGGGACTGGGAGAGTTTTATCCGGGTGGAGGTCAACGACGAGTTGAATGGCTCTATCGATCGGGTAGTCGATGGATATCCGCTCAGGGGCTTCGACGCCATCCATCTTGCCTCGGCCCTGGTGATCAAGGAACGGCTTCCTGACGCCTTTTTATTTGCCTGTTTCGACGAGCGGCTCGTCCGCGCCGCTCAGGCAGAAGGGCTTGCAACGTTTTCCGGGTTGGCTTAAGCCGTTGTCACAAAATAACATCTTCATCTGGATGGCTCGACGGCAATAAGGAGCCGTAACGAACCACGCAAAAATGTGGATATTATTTCGTAACGGCTCCTAAGGTTCAAGCTCCTGGTCCGCAGATCCTGGCGGCATTTGCGGAATCTGCCGGCCGCCATTTCCGGAAAACCGGAAGAAGTCCGGCCATTCGTCCTGTTTCTCACGCCTCACTTCTTACTCCTCACTCCTCACTCATTAAATTTCCCCCTGTAACCCCCTTTATTTTCTAGTCTTTCCCTTCTCACTCCTTACTCCTCACTCCTTACTCAAAAAAAGGCCTCTATCTTGCATGTTTTCCGTGTCTGCCGCAGTTGGTGGGGACTGAGGACTGAGGACTAAGGACTGAGGACTGAGAGTTTTTCAAAAACCTTTAACCTTTAACCTTTACCCTTTAACCTCGAACCTTTAACCTAATAAATCTGGCAGACTGGATATGAGCGAAATAGTGACATGAGGAGCCAGTTTGGCACCTCAAGTTGGGGCGGTATCCGGTATCGGCCCATGGCTTTCACGGAGCACGGGGCAATAATGGTTGCCAGCGTCTTGAACAGCCAGCGGGCGATCGAGGCCAGCGTTATTGTGGTGCGAGCCTTTGTCCGGCTCCGGGAGATGCTGACAGGGCATAAGAAATTGGCAGCAAAGCTGGTGGAGTTAGAGAAGCACCTCGTGGAGCACGACGAACAGTTTGGCCTGGTATTCGAGGCCCTCAAGCAACTGTTGGATGCGGATGAGAAACCAAAACGGAAGATAGGGTTTTGAGAGGAAACAACGTGCCTGGCCGAGACTTTGTCATCGTAGTCAATAACGTTCCCAGGTTTCCCATTGTTTTTTTGTTTTGGGAAAAAGTTGATAAACAAATGGACAACGTCCCTTGCCACTTCCCTTGCCACTTCCTTAGTTGTTTTAGAACCAACGTCCCCTTCGCCGTCCCGGTCCAGGTGTTTCCTTCTTCGTTGCGGGTATCCACCGTGGAAGAGGCGAAAAAGAAACTGGCAAAGGTCGCGATGACCGATGAATACCGTAGT
>Ga0156789_1033_pt1 | contig 18139 bp, 23 predicted proteins | sample RifOxyD3_FD_110738 | JGI IMG/M metagenome (GOLD analysis project Ga0156789, IMG submission 110738) | Deltaproteobacteria bacterium RIFOXYD12_FULL_57_12 | reverse complement strand
ATGAGTTGTGAAATCGCCCGGAAGCGTAGCAGCGCTACGTTGAGGACGATTTCACAAGGAAGACGCCGCGCAGGATATTCTTGGCCGATCGGAGTAGATGTTCATTTTGCAAGAGGCTCAGTAGAAAAGAGTTGTTCGGCATGGGCCTGTACTTCCATATAAGTACACTACGCTGGGCTGGTCATCAACACAATACACAATCAGCGACATGAACCTGTCTGATACCTGGAATTTTTTTGACAAGATCTATTGCATTTCACTTGATGCCCGTATCGACAGGCGGGAGCAGGCGAAAAAGCAATTCTCGGGGGTGGGTCTGCTGGAACGGGTAGAGTTTGTCATTGTCGCAAAGCATCCTGAAAACCGGGTAAAAGGCATTTTTGAATCCCACATGCTTTGCCTGAAAAAGGGGCTGGAGGCCGGAGCACAACATATACTGGTCTTTGAGGACGATATCCTTTTCCGCAGCTTTGATCCCCGATCCCTTGGTGAGGCCTGTTCGTACCTGGACCGCTTCGAAACCTGGAATGGTCTGTTTCTTGGCTGCCTCACCAGCGGGAGTCGCAATACCCGCACACGGTCCCTGGTCAAAATCAAATACCGCTGCCTGGCCCATGCCTATGCCCTAAATGCTCCCTTTGCCAGGCGCATTGTCCGGGAAGAGTGGCGTGATATCCCCTTTGACGAGCTGTTGCGCAGGAACAACTCCAATTTTTTTGCCATCCATCCCATGTGCGCCTTTCAGGGGCTTTCCGGAACCGACAATCAGACTGTGGTCATCGACAGGATGCGCAGATTTTTCGGAGGACTGCCATTCATTCAGAAGGTAAATGAGCTTTATCAGAACCATAAGGCACTTTTTATTGTCGTGCATCTGGCCGTCCTTCTTGTACTCTTGCTATCCTGGCTTATGCTCGTTGATTACTAAGAGGAAAACATGCTCAACTATCGCCTCCTGTCCATCGTTTCCCTCCTGATCATTTGCTGTGCCGTCTTGGGCAACATGCGCCTTGACATCGACACGGACGTGGCTCGATTATTGCCGACCAGCGAACGATTCATTGCCGATGGTCTGGAAATCTTTAAGCACCACCCCATCCACGACCAGATCGCGGTTGACATCATGCTCAACCGTGATGATCAGGATGCCCTGGTGGAATGCGGCGTCTTTCTTGAACAGAAGATGAAGGACAGCGGACTCTTTGCCCAGGTCGGCACCGCTGCCATGGGCGAGCTTATTCCACGCCTTGCCGTTCACGTGGCCCGCAACCTGCCGCTCCTGTTTTCCAGAGAGGATATTCAGAAGATCGCCCCCCTCCTTGATCCTGACCGGATCAAGGAACGGTTACGCAAGCTGTATGAGGATCTGGGCAGCCTGGAGGGAGTAGGGCAGGCTGAGTTCATCGGTGTTGACCCCCTAGGCCTGAAGGACCCGATCCTGGCGAAAATGGCTTTCCTGGCCCCCACCATGAACACTAAATTTTACAGGGGAAGCCTGCTCTCCGGGGATGGTCGTCACCTCCTGGTGACGGCAAGACCGTTTGCCGCAGGAACCAATACGGCCTCTGCCCGTCGTATTGCAGAGTTTTTTTTGCAAACATCCCAAGAAATTGCAAAAAAATATGAACCCAGGGAAATACAGGTAACCTTGACACCCGTGGGGGCTTATCGGGCTGCTCTTGATAATGAACGTATCATCCGTCATGATGTGCAGTTTGCTCTTATTCTGTCAACCGTGGGCATCGGCTTGTTGCTGTTCTTGTCCTTTTCCAGACCCCTGATCGGCCTCCTGTCTCTGGTTCCGTCCCTCGCCGGCACGGCCGCGGCGCTTTTTGTCTATTCCTTATTCCATACTTCCATCTCGATCATGGTGCTCGGGTTTGGCGGGGCCCTCATCTCCATCACCGTGGACTACGGCATCGCCTATCTGCTTTTTCTTGACCAGCCCCATGAAACCAGGGGCAAAGAGGCGGCGCATGAAGTGATGGTCGTCGGGATCATGGCCCTGGCGACCACCGTTGCCGCCTTTCTGGTCCTCAGTTGCAGCGGGTTCCCGATCTTTACCGAACTGGGCGTGTTCTCCGCCATGGGCGTCCTGTTTTCCTTTCTTTTTGTTCATACTGTTTTTCCAAAAATTCTGCCGATCATGCCTCCAGGCAGGGACCGCGCGCTGCCCTTGCAGAGGTTTGTCAACATTCTCTATAACACCGGCAGGCCAGGCGCCATTGCCGCGGTTCTGCTGGCCTTTGGACTGATCTTTTTTGCGCGTCCGCAAGTTCATGTCAGTTTAGAGAGCATGAACACGGTCACTCAGGCCACCCAGGCGGCTGATAGTTTGTTTACCGAAGTCTGGGGGAAGATCGGCGAGCGGATCTTTTTAATGAGCGCGGATGATACGATCGCCGCCATCCAACAGCGCAATGATCTCTCCCTTGCCCGAACAGAAGAGGATGTGCAGCAAGATATCCTGGCCGCAGCCTTTGTCCCGTCGATGATCTTTCCGGGCATGGAAAGAGGAGCACAGAATTTGGCCGCCTGGCATGCTTTTTGGGACAGACACAGGGTGGAACAGGTTAAGGAGGCACTGGGCAGCGCAGGAACAAGGCTTGGCTTTACTTCTGACGCCTTTGCCCCCTTTTTAACCCTTCTTGAATCCGGAGTTGCGGCACAATCCCTGGACATCCCCCAAGAGTACTACGGACTGCTCGGGATTTCCGAGAACACCCATGAGCCCGGTCTGATTCAGTTCATCACCGTTGCGCCAGGAAAAAACTATGATGCCGCCACCTTTCTGGCCCGATATGGCGGGGACAGTAAAATCTTTGATCCCGCCTTTTTTGCCCAGCGCATGGCCCACCTGCTGTTTTCAACTTTTACCGCAACGCTGGTGACCATTGCCGGCGCTGTGGCCCTGCTCCTCTTTTTTGTCTATTTAAATTTGTCTTTGACGCTCCTAACCCTGTTGCCATCTGCTTTTGCCTATATCTGTACCCTGGGCACCATGAACCTAATCGGTCGCCCTTTGGATATTCCTGCGCTTATGTTGTTATCCATCGCCATACTCGGCATGGGCATTGACTATGCTATTTTCTCTGTGCGGGCCCATCAGCGGTACCGGGATATTTCGCATCCATCGTACGCCCAGGTGCGCAGCAGTGTCTTTCTGTCCGCCACTTCCACCCTGATCGGCTTCGGCGTACTCTGTTTTGCCGAGCACAGCCTGTTACAAAGCATTGGTATCGCCTCCCTGCTCGGCATTGGTTATTCCCTGTTCGGGACCTTCCTGTTGTTGCCCCCGCTGCTGGATCGATACTTTTCCGGGAAATTGAGGAAGGACAGCAGGGTGACCAATGGTCTTATCCCCCGAATCCGTAGCCGTTTCCGTACGGTTGAGGCCTATCCCAGGATGTTCGCTCGCTGCAAGCTGCGCTTTGACCCCATGTTCGATGATCTGCCGAGGATGCTGGCCTCGAAAAAGGTTATCAAAACCATCATGGACATCGGCTGCGGCTACGGAATTCCTGCCTGCTGGTGCCTGGAAAATTTCAAGGATGCACGGATCGTCGCCATGGAACCTGATCCGGAAAGGGTGCGGATCGCAGGCCTTGCCTTTGGTGACCGGGGAACCGTCACCCAGGGTTGGGCGCCGGATATGCCACAGCTGCCGGATGATCCGGCTGATGTCGTTTTATTGTTGGACATGCTCCATTATTTGGATGATGAGACGGCGAAAGCAGTTTTCCACAAGAGTTTTCAGAGCCTTGCCCTCGAGGGGATTCTGGTGACAAGATTTACAATCCGTCCTGCCGGCCGGCCGTCGTGGTCCTGGCGGCTGGAGAACACCCGCATAAAAGTATCAGGCCAAAAGGCCTGGTACCGTACATCTGAAAACATGGCCGAACTCCTGAAAGAAGCCGGTTTTGCGGTAATTGTTAATGAGGTTACCGCTGCCAACCCGGAACTGGTGTGGATGGTCGGCCTGGCCCAAAAAGAGGCAGCCTGTGCAGCGCAACGCTAAGCCCTCCACGGCCGAAAAAGCCGGCGTCATTGCCTTGCTGCTTGCCCTCCTGTTCTCCTTTCTCAACCCGGGCTTGGCTGTCCTCCCCCTGTCGCTTTTCCTGCTTTTCTGTCTTGCCGCGCCCTTTGTTTCAGGATTCGGATTTTTTCTGCCGGTGATCAGCCGGGGGAACCCCGCAAACAGGCAAGTTGCCCTCACCTTGGATGACGGTCCCTCGCCTTCATCCACCCCCATCCTGCTCGATCTCCTTGCTCGCCATAAGTTGCAGGCCACCTTTTTCGTGGTGGGCGAAAAAGCGGCTGCACATCCGGAATTGATCGCGGCAATCCTGGCACGGGGGCACAGCATCGGCAACCATTCCTTACGACACGACCCGTTCCTCATGCTGCGGACGCCCAAGACCCTGCAGGAAGATATTCATACTACTCAGGAAATATTAAAAAAATATGGGGTCAGGCCCCTTGTTTTCCGGCCCCCCGCGGGGATCACCAACCCCCGGCTGCGGCGGGTGCTGGCCCGGGAAAACTTAATTGCCATCACATACAGCTGCAGGGCCTTTGACGGCGGCAATCGTAATGTTCGCGATCTGGCCGGAAGAATCCTCCGCCGACTGCGACCCGGGCACATCATCATGCTTCACGACCTCCCCCCACAACGGCAGACATCGGCAGGCTACTGGCAAAAAGAACTTGACCGCCTTTTTGCGGCTTTAAAAGACAACTATCAGGTCGTTTCCCTGGAAGAAATTATCCGGCAGCCCGTGATGATGAACGAATTAGATGGCCCTCATTGCCAGTAGTTATTCGAGCGAATTGTCCGGTGGTCAGAGGTAGAGGCTGGCTCTGCCCGTCCTCAAAGAATCTTGCCCCGAGGAGCGCAAAAAACCGGCTCCGTTCGGCGGACGGCATTGCCTTCATTTCGTTCAGAAGTTCTTCCGCGGTCATGGTATGGCTCATGATGTCGTCCCTCCTTCTCGCAGATAGCGCTTCAACGTGTCGTAGAAATTCTCATGCGAGCCAACCTGATAGAAGTCGATCACCAAGAGATCCACGGCCGGCCTTGCTCGACCGCCATCCGGAATTGCTTGCCGAGTTGAAAACCGGTTGAACTCGCTTCCTGAATAGTTGCGAAACAGAAAGCAAAGCCGAGGCCGGTTCTACAACAAAAAAAGGCGGGGGGCCTCGCCTTTTTTTGTTTCAGGCCGGTTTGTGATCCTTGAGCCAATCGCGGAGGACCTCGTTTACGCGGGATTGCCAGCCGCGGCCCGTGGCGCGGAAGGCCTCGATGATGGCTGCGTCGATGCGGATGGATACCGGCGTTTTACGTGGATCCTTTTGGGGGCCGCGCACGCGCGGCGGCATGTCGGGATGGGTCTTTGAAACTGGCTTCATGCCGGTGAGGAATGATTCGGTGAGTGGCGGAGATTCGACAGAATCCCAATCTTCTTGGGAGATGTTTTCAGGCTTGCGTCTTTTCATAGTATTCCCACTCGCGTTTGTTGGCCAGGCGCAGGCTGATTAAACGGATTATCCTTCGCCTGCGGGTGTAGATAAGCACATGGAGACGCTCGTCGATAAAGCCAAGGGCAACCCACCGCTCCTCGCTATAGTCGAAACGGCTGTCCATGGCCTCAATGGCCGTTGCCTACTCGAACCGTTCGGCCTCGGTGAAATCCACGCCGTGCTTGGCAAGGTTGGCGGCCCGTTTGCCTTCGTCCCACTCATAACGCGTGGCTTACTGTATATACAATTTGGCAAGAGGTCAATCATGAAAATTTTTATTCTGTTTAGCTGCTGTTGACGCGTCTCTGCGGGAGAGGAAATGATCTTGCTGACCATACGAAGCTCAACGCGTTACAATGAGCGCTCGCATGCGGCCAACACGTAATAACTGAGCTTGACAAACGTATTTTTAAAACTACAGCAACGAGATCATCATTCTGCTGTGCGGCGGCGACAAGGGAAGTCAAAGCCGCGATGTGGAAACCGCCAGGCATCTGGCAAAAGAATGGAAGAAGTCATGAACGAACCACTTTACAACTACGATCCGGCGGCCGCCCTGGACAGTCCCGAGGCTATCGCCGTCTTTATGGCGGATGCCTTGGAAACCGGGGACGCTGCCTATATCGCCAAGGCCCTGGGGGTGGTTGCCCGCGCCAAGGGGATGACGGAAATAGCGCATGAAACCGGGTTGTCCAGGGAACAGCTTTACCGCTCGTTCAGCGAACGGGGCAATCCGACCCTGAAAACCATGCTGTTGGTAATGCGGGCGATCGGGGTGGATATGACCGCCAAGGTTCACGCCTGACCGGAATGGGTGGGCGGTTCCAGAAGTAGTTGAGAAGGCCGGAAAGCAGGTGTCAGCGCTCCCGGTAGGTGAGTGAGCAGCGGGCATCCGCTCGGTTGAGCAGACAGTTCGAAAAACAGAAAGTAAAATCGAGGCCGGGCCTACACCAAAAAAAAACGGGGAAAACCCCCGCCCACCACAAAATGACAAAATGACAAATTGACAAATTGACATTTTGACATTATCGCATTATTAATGTCCTGGTATTCTTCTTTATTGCTGGGCAGTCTCGGCCAAAAGGGGAATTGAATCGCACGGTGAAAATTTTCTTTCCGCCGCGCCTCAAACACGGCCACCAGGAGGTTCTCTTATGCTCGTTACCATCGATAAACGCGGCAGCATTAACCTGCCTGCCGCCGTTCGCAAAACACTTAACTTACAGCCCGGCTCCTGCCTTGACCTCAGCATTCTCGACGGCGGCGGGCTTGCGCTTTCCCCCGTTGCGATCTACCCCACCGTGCGGCTCTCCGACGAAGGACTCGCCAAACTTCAGAAAGCCAGGGAGAGCGGCACCGTCGAACTTCCTGCCTGGTTACGAAAGGAAATGGATAATGCCGCGACTGACCCTGTCTAACCTTTTTCTTGAGGATATAGAACGCTTCAGATCGAATTCAATCCTTCGGAAGAAAATCGCCAAGGCTCTTTCCCTGCTGGAAAATAATCCCTTGCACCCCAGTCTCCATCTGGAGCGGATTGTCAACGACCCGACCGCCTGGTCAGCCAGAATAGACGAACGTTACCGCCTCTCCTTCGACCCTGGAGCCTATCACCCTGCCGGCAACCCTGACTGGAATGCCGAACTCACCCTTCTCCGGCTCCTCGACCATGACGATCTATACAAATCACCACGGTAGTTCCAAAAGTCATTGCATCCCACTGAAGCACAGGGTTCGCAGAGGTAAGAGCCAATAAGTTGTTTCAGAACCAGCGTCCCGTCCGGCCCCGTCCGGCCCAGAGGTAAGAGCCAATAAGTTGTTTCAGAACCAGCGTCCCGTCCGGCCCCGTCCGGCCCACATGGCCGGCGGCCGATAGGCCACAAGATACTCCTGTCGGTTAAACCGGAACTTGTAAACCCATATCCCGGCAAGGTCGCCGCCTTTCTGTTCCCCGATGTACGGATCAATGCAAATTATCTCGACATTGTCCTCAATGGCCATAATTCTACATTGTCACATTGTGGAATTCAGAATACAGAATTCAGGAGACAGAATGAATTTAACCGGTTGACCAGAAAAAAGTTTCTCTTTTCTTCTGAATTCTGACTCCTGACTCCTGACTTCTTTCGGAATGTGACAAAGTCGAACTAATATCCACCCTTGCCAATAAGGGCGGATGCTTTTTTTCTTATCTGCGCTAATTCGACTGGGGACACCTTGCCATTGTGGCTGGCTTTGCGCACAACCCAATCGAGACTTTTGATCTGATCGGCCAGCACGGCGCTGGGGCGGTCGCCTGCAATCAACACCTCGAACGGGTAGCCCTTTATCTGCGTGGTCATCGGACAGCACAGCATAAGACCGGTTTTGTTGTTGTAGGACAAAGGACTAACAACTACTGCTGGCCGATGACCAGCTTGCTCATGTCCGGCCTGAGGGTCGAAATGCAACCAGACAATATCGCCAGCATCAGGTACATAGGACCGAACCATTACAGAAGTTCCTTTCCAGTTGGTGTGCCGAAATTAATTTCAGAATGCAGGTTTTCCGGTGTTATGCCGGCAAGGAGCTGGTCAAGGTCGCATTCGTTTGTGCGAATCGGCTCGATAACGATGCGGCCACCTTCTTCTCGAATATCAATCGGATCTTCCAAGCTCAAATGGGCGGCTGCCATTATCACAGCAGGTATACGAACTGATGCGCTATTGCCCCACTTCTTCACGATTACGCGCATAACAACCTCCTTTGTTGAGTCAATGTTGATACAATATCAAAACAAAATCGATGTGTCAACATTGTCGATACCTGTCATCAATTAGCCTGACACCTATGGTTTCCAATCAATAATTACGAAACAGAGAGCATAAAAGTCAACAAGTTGTTTTAGAACCAGCGTCCCCTCCGGCCCTCCTTTGCCGTCTCAATATCCCACGCCTGAGTTGATTTGTCGCCACCGGAGAGCAAACAGCACACAATAAGTTGTGTTAGAACCAGCGGCACGTCCGGCCCCCTGGGTGTCCCCTTCGGCCCACTCCAGGTTGTTTAAAAAAAGAATGCCTTGACAAGAATCGTCGGATAATCGATCTTATACTATAAGCTTACAAGGTAAGGGATGCTCCGTAGTCTGCGTTTTTTTACAACGATGTCCATTGAGGAGGTAGCGGCAATGAGACCTGCAACAGCAGAAAATATCGAGGACAAATTTGCCTCATTATCGCCTGAAGAAAAAGCTTCTGTCATCAGCCATGGAGTAGCGCTGCGACTCTCTGAGTGGAAAAAACGCCTTTTTCTGGCCGAGAGCAAGGTCAGATCCTTTGAGGATAAATACCATACATCTCTGGCCGAACTGGACGCAAAAGGTTTACCAGACAATGCTGGTCATGAAATGCATGAGGATTATATCATGTGGCATCACTGGACAGAAGTCGTTGACAGGGCTGGGAAGCAGGTGTCGGCACTCCAGGTGATAGCCACCTATGGTATTCAGTGCTAGGAATTCTTGATGCTGGCAACTGAACGATTATTAGAGATCGAGGAAAAGATTGGTGCAATGGTGGATCGTATTGTTCCAATCGAACTGGATGAAGAAACCTTGAGGATCACCTTATACCTGAAGGATGGCAGTGACCTGCGTATTGCCGAACAATGGGATGGCAAGACTCTTAAACGATACAGCTACTATTGGCTTACTCCTGCAAACGAATTGAAAGTCGGCTGGGATAATGCACCGCACCATACAAAACTGGAGTCTTACCCCCACCATAAACATGTTGCCCGGCAAGACAATTTACAACCATCTGCGGAAACTTGTTTGGAAGATTTAATGAGAGTTGTTGTTCTGTGAGCTTCTTTTTTAGAAGCGGTATCCTTCGAGGTTTTTTCCACGAACCAGCGCCGATCCCCTTGATTTGTTTGAGACTGTCAGGAAAGGGGCAAGCAAGCTGACCACACGAAACTTGGCGCGGTTCAATGGGCGCTCCTCACCTGCGGGCAATACGCAACGGCGAACAATCCTCAGCCTGCAGCCGGACCAACCTGAATGGTTACGAAACAAAGAGCACAAGAGTCAATAAGTTGTTTTAGTACCAGCGTCCCGTCCGGCCCCACGTCCGGCCCCCCGTCCGGCCCCCTGTCAAGTATCGACTTGCTTAAATTAGTCACAATAAGTATATTGAAAAGTAGTTACAATAAAGGAGACTGATTATGGCTACGATTTCGATACGGATTCAGGATGATATCCTGGCGGAGCTAAATGACCGATCCAAGGCGCTGCACATGCCCAGGGCCGAGTATGTACGCCGAGCCGTGGTCGCCATGAATGAACAGGTAGCCAAGGAGCTGCGGAAAAAGCGTATTATGGAGGCATCCAGACGGGTTCGAGAAGAAAGCATGAGGGTAAATGCGGAGTTCGATGCTGTAGAGGATGCCCCGGATGTATAATCGTGGAGAAATCTGGCTTGCCAATCTCAATCCCGGCAAAGGCACCGAACCCGGGAAAATTCGCCCGGTGCTGATTATTCAATGCCAGGAGCTTCTTGACGTAAACCATCCGTCAACTTTGATTATTCCCCTTACCACGAATCTTATCGACGATGCTGAACCGCTACGATTGCGCATCCCGACCGGAGGACGGCTTAAAAAGGACTCAGATCTTCTTGTCGATCAAGTGCGCGCTATTGATAACCAAAGACTTATTGACGGCCCCTTACGGAGTTGTTCTCCCGCCCTTATGACTCAAATTGACCGGTGCCTGATGGAAGTTTTAGGTCTCTAGTTCTAGGGGCTTGTCTGAAAATTTGCTTCGTATTTGTATCCCCCTGCCTTCCCCACAGAAAAATAATTCGGTCCTTTTTTCTTGGCGGCTGACACGTTCGTTGCGCTACCCCCAACCCGGCCATAAACTAACCAACCTGAGTGGTTACCTGAATAGTTACGAAACAAACAGCAAAAGAGTCAACAAGTTGTTTTAGTACCAGCGTCCCGTCCGGCTGTACAGAGAGCATAAAAGTCAACAAGTTGTTTTAGAACCAGCGTCCCGTCCGAGCGCGTCCGACTCCCCATAAACATGTTGCCCGGCAAGACAATTTACAACCATCTGCGGAAACCTGTTTGGAAGATGTGATGAGAGTTGTTGTTCTGTGAGCTTCTTTTTTAGAAGCGGTATCCTTCGAGTTTCTTCCCACGAACCAATGCTGATTTCCTTGATTTGTTTGAGACTGTCATGAGAAGCAGGCATCCGCCCTGCAGACAGTTCAGGAAACAGAGACCTCACGATCCAATAAGTTGTTTTAGTACCAGCGTCAGGCTGTGAACCAGCGTCCCGTCCGGCTGTCCGGCCCCGAAAAACACTTCTCCTCAGACCCCGTTTTCTCCTTTTTGCCTCTCGTTGGCTTTCAAAAGGAACTCTCGGCAAACGGTAAAAATATCAGTCAGGTCTTTCCAGGCGTCTTCGCTGTCTTCCTTGGAATATGCCTGAAATGGGCTAAGGCCAGGGAGGCCATTTGGGTATCGAGCCGAGATGTAAAAACGGTCAAGGCGCTTGGCCGGTGAATCAATGTGTTTGAAAACCGGATCGAGGCCTGACAAGGCAAATATCATCTCGGCTAGCGAATGCCCCCAAACCTTCCGCTTTCCGGTCGCAAAAAGACAGGCCTTGAGCATCTTCTCTCCAGCCTGTTGGGCCATAAAGCAGACCTTATCGTAATATCCTTCCTGTTTTCTAATCAAGTCGACAAACTGGAGATCGTCCTCAGCCTGGGCACTCCAGCGACGGCTTTCCTTAATGGGGTCGTGCATACAGGGTTTTTCCGTTGGCAACCGCGTCTTGGATAAAAGGATTCTCCCGGATCATCATGTTGAACTCATCCGGAGTGTAGGCCAATATATCAACAGCCTTGGAGAAATTCCAAGCCATATAAAGGTCACGAAGGCGGTCCATAAAACGTTTTTCCGTCTTGTAAACGATGATGAGATCGATATCGCTGAATTCGTCGTTTCCTCCATGGGCCTGGGAGCCAAAAAGAATAATCTTCTCCGGCGCAAATGGAAGAAAAGTCGCTACGATTTGCTGTTCGGTAGTCATAGATTTCCTCATCTAACCCGGTAGCCGGGAACCATGCCCGGTGCCCCCATAATTCATAACAGGCCGGCAGTCTGACTCTTACGAGCCTCTTGCAATATACCTTCATGCCACGAAATAAGCAAAATCTATGGGATGAAGGCAGAGCAGTACGTGCGGCGGCCCCAAGCCGTTGGACAGCCTGCGCACGACGATAAGCTCCGTCTGGCTGGCCTTTCGTGACCGGGTGGATGCCGCGGAAGCCGCCGAATTGGCCCGTATTCGCAAAAAACTGAAGCTCACCCAGATGGAAGCCGCGCAACTGGCTGGGGGCGGCAAAAACGCCTTTTCCCGTTATGAACGTGGGCAGGCCAAGCCGGTGGCTGCCGTGGTCAACCTCTTCCGCCTGCTCGACCGCCATCCGGAATTGCTTGCCGAGTTGAAAACCGGTTGAACTCGCTTCCTGAATAGTTGCAAAACAGGGAGCAGAGCCGAGGCCGGTTCTGCAACAAAAAAAGGCGGACTCCATGAAGTGAAGCCCGCCTGAAGAGTTAAACAGAACCTTTGCTTTGGTTTCGCCTTGTTGATTAAGGAGCCGGGAAGAGATCGCCCCACATTACGGTGTCGGCAATCTGGGCGCCGGATGCATCTATGAGATAAGCGACCCAGGAGACAGCGGTAATCTTCACCGAGCCGGAAACCAGAGTGGCTCCAGCCGGGATAAGACCAGGGTCTACAATACTGTCAAGGGGTACGATTGACACAAGGCCGGTCCAATCATATCCGGTTATCTTACCATTCGGGTTCAAGCGACCATCCTTTGTCACTGTGGCTGCTTTGATTGCTTTCATCCCGCTGGCAGGTAATATAACCGTGGTTGTAACGGTAGTATCCAGCGTATAAGCACCATCGCTTGCCCACTCCGGATTATTGCACGCTCCCTGGCCAATCACCTGTATCTCTCCATTTTTTTTATTTTTAACACACGTTACCGTTCCTGTTGTCGTCGCTATCTGAAATTCAAACGAATAGTCATAGGTCACATCGACAACTACCAATTTGCCGCTCTGGATGGCCCCATGATTCACAGAACCTGCGATGGCAACATCACCACCTTCCGCAGAGCCAGGATTCAAATAAGTAGCGCTTACGACTTTGAAATCACCAGTTACATCGGCTTGCGCGAGATTTACGCCTGCCATAAAACATACAACGCCTACCATCAATCCGAACAGCAACACGTTTTTCTTCATATTCATTCCCCTCTTTTATTTGTTCAAAGCTGGTTTCCGCACCCAGGCATGCCTGGTTTCCCTTTGTTTTCTTTGCAGAGCCACCCCATTCTCTGCCAACATCTTCGAACTGTGTTTTCCCTCCCCTGCTACTCCTCTGTTCGCTTTCAACCTGTTCCGCGCCCCCACGCGGAACGCTGCTTTTCTCGTCTAAGCCAGAAACCGCGACGAGGGAACCCCGCGCGCTCGGGGCTCCCTCTCGGGTGTTTCTGGTTATAAGGCCGGCGGACAATTCCAACCTATGTCCACCGGCCTCGCTGTGCAGCTCGCGCCGCGCCTACTTTGTTTTGAAATACGCCTGGATCTTCGAGGTCCCGTCGCTCGTAGTCATCGTGACCCGGTAACACTTGCCCGCACCCTTAGGTGTCTGCCAGTTCTGGATAAACTGTTTGCCATCCGCGTCGTAACGCAGGCTGGTGCCGCCCGTGGTGGTAAAATCCACTGGATCTTCAACGGCATCGCTGGTGCAGGAAGCCGGGTTCACGGTAAACCCATTGATATCCGCAGTGCTGGTGCGCTCTGTGCCACCTTGCGCCTCGTACACATTGAACTTAAGCGGCACCGTGGACCCGCCCTTGATCGTGTTATAAACAGTGGCCGCTCCCGTCGTCATTGCGACCGGCTGGTAGAATCCGGTGATGTACCAGGGGTTGATCGTCAGCTTCGCACCCACGTAAATCAGGTTGTAGTTGCTACCAGCCGTCAGGCTGCCCAGAAGGATGTCGTACTGGCCAACGTTTTCGCCAGACACACGGCTCAAAACACCACTGAAACTGTCCCCGTTCAGCAAGGCCGGGGCAAAGGTATAGGTCAACGCCGGGTCGGGTTTGCCGAAAATCTTGCTCTTGGCATCCGCCGTCACGGTGATGGGCTTTTTGTTAATGGTAATCGATCCGCTGCTCGTGGCGTTAGTATAGTTGGGATCGGTGCTGGTGAAGCTCGCGCTTACGCTATAAGCCGTGGCGGCCGCATTCACCGGCGCTGAACTTTCGCCCGGAGTGTAGGTAAAGGTAAAACTGCCGGACACTACTGCTCCGCCCACACCCGTTGCCGTGGCTGTTGCCGGGTGGGGGTTGCCGTCATAGGTGAAGGTGCCGCCCACGACGTTTACCGTCGGCGTGGCCTGGGTGATGGTGTAGGTCTTACTGTCTGTGCTACCGTAATGGTTGGCATCACCGAGATAGGTAAAGCTGGCTGTGCATCCGGAGTCAGCTACATCCTTAGGAGCGTGTCCACAACTGTACTCAGGGTCAGGAGTCAGGTTCAGACCGCCTGCGCCGGTCACTAAAACCGTCGCTGGATGCGCGTTGCCATCATAGGTGAAGCTCGCCCCGCCCGCCACCGTTACGACGGTCATGCTGGCAGCTTTACCGATCTCGAAGCTGCCGCTGCCGCTGCTGCCGGCATGGTTGGCATCGCCAGCATAACTCGCGCTCGCCGTGGCCGTGCCGACGTTGGTGTTGTTCGCGTAGCTCACCGCCAGTGACTGGCTCAAGCCGCCCGCGCCGACTACCGTCGCCGTACATGGTTCCTGCGCCGAGCCATCATACGTCACGCTCGCCGGACAGGTCACCGTTGTCGTCGAACTGGCCGGATCGATCGCAAAGGTCTTCGAATCGCTGCTGCCGGCATGGTTGGCATCGCCAGCATAACTCGCGCTCGCCGTGGCCGTGCCGACGTTGGTGTTGTTCGCGTAGCTTACGGTCAGTGACCCACTCACGCCGTCACTGGTTGAATAGGAAGCGATGCAGGGTTCTTGCGCCGAACCCGTGTACATCTGCGGCGTCGCCGGGCAGGTCACCGTCACGCTTGACGTGGCCTGGTTCACTGTCAACGTCTGAGCACCAGAGGTCCCACCACCCGGCGCTGGATTGAATACAGTGATGCTCTTTGAACCGGCTGTAGTTAAATCAGAAGCTGAAATAGCAGCTGTCAACTGTGTAGGACTTTCATAAGTTGTGGTCCGGTCTGAACCATCTAATCTCACCACAGACCCTGAAATAAAGTTCGTGCCGTTTACTGTTAGTGTAAAGCCTGCGTCACCAACTATCTTGCTGGTAGGCAAAATGCTGGTTGTGGTCGGAAAAGGATTGGATGCGGTGAATGTCGCGGTGAGTGCTTGCGCTTTGTTGCCCATGCTGAAAGTGCACGATGAAACTGTGCTTATGCAAGTCGTTAATCCGGGAGACGTGAAATTACCGCTCCATCCGACGAAGACCGATCCCGAAGCCGGGGTGGCGGTCAAATTTCCGGTCCCCTCATTTGCAAGCGATACAGAACACGTTGAACCACAGTTAATAGCGGGGGTTGTGTCTGATGTAACAGTTCCGGATCCTGTCCCGGTCTTAGTAATCGTGAGGCTCTTGGCCGCAATCACATACGGCCCGACAATCGGGCCGCCGCCGGCTGCGGCGCCTACCGGCTGGATTTCATCGAGTCCGGTGTCGGCCAGGGCAGCGGCCATGTCAACCCGGCCGTTGCCGGTCTGTTCCACCTGCTCCACCGTGCCGAGCTTGTTGGCGGCGGAACGCGCCAGGCGGCCGATGATCGCGCCGTTGGTAAGGGTCGGGTCAGCGGCCTTCATAAAGGCGCCGACACCAGCGACAACAGCGGCCGAGGTGGAGGTACCGCTCACTGCCAGATAATCGTTGTTCAAATCGGTGGCGGCAATGTCCACGCCAGGGGCGGCCAGGAACACGGCCGGCCCGTAGTTGCTGAAGGTGGCCAGGCTGTCTGTCTGGTCAGTGGCTGAAACGCCGACCACGCTACGGGAGCCGGCCGGAAAGGTGGGGGCATTTGCCGCATTGTTGCCGGTCGCCGCCACCAGGAGGATGCCCTTGTTCCAGGCATAGTCAATGGCTTCCTGCAGAAGGGGACTGAAACCGGGGTTGCTGAAACCCATGAGGATGACATTGGCGCCATGGTCAGCGGCATAGACGATGCCGTTGATGATGTCGCTGTCCTGGCCCGTGCCGTCGGCACCAAGCACGGTCACCGGCATGATCTTGACGCCGGCGAAAGCGACGCCGGCGATGCCCTGGTTGTTGTCGGTCTCAGCCGCAACGATGCCGGCCAGCAGGGTGCCATGGCCGTTGGGGTCGCTGTTCCAGGTCGAGCCGGCCAGCATGGAGACGCCGGGGACGACATTGGCGGCCAGGTCGGGATGGTTGGCGTCAACCCCGGTGTCGAGCAGGGCGACCGTGGCCGTACCGGTGGGCGCAGCCGAGCCGTGCACCTGGCCCCAGCCAATCTTGAACAAGGCCCACTGGTCCGCCTCGGAGTTGTAGGGATCGATGGAGACACTCTCCACCTGCCGCTTCATGTTGAGGGCAGCGCTTTCCACCTCCGCATCGGCCTGATAGCGGGCCAGGGTTGCATCCTGGTCAGCCAGGGCCACCTCGACGACATGGATGCGCAAGGCCGGAGTGGCCGATACCTCGACCCCGCCGCAGCGGGTGATGACCGCGGCCTGCTGCTCAACGCTGAGGCCGCCAACCATCTTGACCACCAGCGAGGCAGTCGCCGCCGGCGGGGCATCCTCGGCCATGGCCGCGGTTGCGCCAAGGCCGGCCAGGAAGACCGCTACCAGCAGGAATAATGCCGGCAGCCACCTGCTCGACCATCCGCTTTCTGGAAATTTTGTTCCGTTCAGTCGTAAATTCAACATGTTCCCCTCCACTGCTCCTCTTGTTCAAATTCCAAGATGTTCCGCCCGATGCGGAACGCACCTTTTCCCCTCTTACATCAAAAACCGTAACCCGGCCCGCCAGTGCCCGTTGGCCGGCACGGCCCAACGCACCTCGGCAAAGACCGGCAGATCAAAACCGGCGCTGCTCTTCGGATCGAGCAACCGCACTATTTCCCCTTCTGCCAGGGCCACATCCGTTACCATGGCCATGCCGCCGGAGCTTATATCCAGGCCAAAGGCGCGCCGGACCGACAGAGCGTCCGTTTCACGCACGGCGCTCAACTCTAATTCCAGCGTCTGTCTGAATTCAGATCGTTCGCTGCGTCTTTTTTCTAATCCGGTCATGATATTTCTCCAGGGTCGTCATGGTATCCTTGACTGCCATTGTCTGTAAATCCCTCGAAAGAGGGTTTTTTTTGTAGTACCACCCCCCCCCTCGAAAGTGGGTTTTTTCGTGAGGGACACCCCCCTCGAAAGTGGGGGATATCATGATGTTTTTAAAGCCGGCTGGCGGGACATGCGAATTGCTGAGCTCGCGCAACTACTCAGGCTGATAGTCTGTAGGTGTTTAGTCTGTAGGTGTTTAGTCTGTAGGTGTTTAGTACCTTAGAAATAATATTCTGCGCGTTTTTGGCAGAAAATTATTTCGTGAAGGTGCTTATCCCGTTTATCGGGGTTAGGTGGATAGGTGGAGAAGAAAAATTTGAACTTGCTAATGAAATCCTGGTCGTTTTTGACACATCCTATGTTAACCCCTACCTATTAAACTACGGACTATCAGCCTATCCTATCAACCTATCCACCTGAGTAGTTACATTTTTTGTTTGTTTTACTCCGCGACCGCGATATATTATGAGCAAATCATTGTCAGGAAATTTTGCGACTACTCGGGAGTCAGGAGTCAGAATGAGCGAACCGGCGACGACATTTAAAGACTTGCTGGTATCGCACAAGGTTCCCTTGAGGAATGCCGTTATTGTCTGATTCTTGCAACGGATCTTGAATACGGTGACGTTTCCGAGTTGAATCAGTTGTTGGAAGTGGAAGCGTACTCACGTAGTATGCTGAATTCTGACTCCTGAGCAGTTACGAAAAAAAACATCAGCCTATGGATCATCTCTACGACATCATCAGAAAACGGCTGCCGCCGGGCATTCTGATCATCGACTTCAACAACCGGCTCCTCTATTCCAACCGGGAGGCCCTGGCCCTGCTTCCCTCGCTCCAACCGGCCGAAACACCGGGCAAGAAAAAACGGCCCGTGATCCCGGCGGAAATTCTCCACCTCTGCGAACAGATAAAACGCCCTCCCACCACGGTGGACGGGGCGGTCAATCCCCAGAAAATCGAGACCGACTGCGCCCTCATGATCAACGGCGAAAAGCAGTATTTCTCCCTGCGCGCCTTTCTGATCGGCGGCCACGGCCGTAACTGCGACGCCTCCCACACCATGGTGCTGGTGGAAAAGGTGGCGGAAAAACACGACTACAATTATGACCTCAACTTTCTGAGTTGCGCCAACTCAGTGAGATGGCGATATTATTTGCCTTGATTGCCGGAGCGATTTGATGATATCAATTG
>Ga0156789_1063_pt2 | contig 18182 bp, 17 predicted proteins | sample RifOxyD3_FD_110738 | JGI IMG/M metagenome (GOLD analysis project Ga0156789, IMG submission 110738) | Deltaproteobacteria bacterium RIFOXYD12_FULL_57_12 | reverse complement strand
ATTCACCGCCAGCCGGGCCTGGGCCGGGGTCGTCACGTGGCTGTTGATGCGCAGGATGGCCTCCACCAGCAGCTTCTCGACCAGCGGATCTTCCAATGGACGTTCGAAGCCGGCCATCTCGGCCTCGCCGCGATAGGTCCAGCCCAGGCCCTTGTCGCCGGGTGTCGGGCTAGCGTGGCCGGACAGCCATTGCAGGACGGGGAGTTCGACGTAGCCGGCTTCACTCATGAGAATATCCTTTTGACGTGTTTATTGATGATCGGTTGACCAACGACTCGGCCCGGCAAGGGCATCAATAAAAAAAACGGCTTAAATTTCAATAGAATACTCTTCCCTTATTGATGATCACCCGATTTCCCGCTGATAAACGGTTGGCCTTTTATCAAAACCCAGCGTGGAAACTTGCGGCTCCCCTCGTTGCGGATCCGCCCCTCCGTGGCCAACTTTCCGAGCAGGTAGTGAATCCGATTCCTCTTTTGCGCGTCATCCAACACTTCCGGAAGTTTGTCCAACAGAAGCCGGTTGATGTCGTCCCGTGTCACGGGCTGATGCTTCTTGATCAGTTCCAGGATCAGGTCACGATAGTAGCGGCTCTCCAGGCCCCGGTCCCGGATATGCCTTGCCTTCTCACCCACTGCGGCCGCCACCTTGCCCGCAACGACAGTGTGCGGATATCGGCCTTCCGCCAGTTTGCGGACCTTGAGCCGACGGTGTTCCTCCGGGGTGAGAGGGCGTCGTTTCTGGACCTTGTCCAAGAGCATGATGGTGGACAGATCAAGCTCGGTATGGACCATCAGCAACCGGGTATAGCGCTCGTCGAGGATTCGGCCCTGAATCTCAACCTTAACCCGCTCCGGATCGGAAAGATCGTAATCCGGCAACGGGAAAAAACGGCTCCGTTGCTTCTGAAACATGCGTTTGATGCCGCCCCCCTGCGTGTCGATCATGTTGAGGTTGACCATCACCTCGGCCAGCAGCGGATTACGGTAGATCTCCAGCGGGGCGTCCTGATGGATCACGGCCTCCACATTGCCCGGCAGGAAGGTCCCGACGTTGCTCAGGATCAGGCCGCCCGGTGTTTCAACGATGTTGATGCGCCCCCGCAGACCATAATCCTGGTGAGCGATGCAGTTGTGCAGCGCCTCGCGGATCACCCAGGGGTCGTATTGCGACATCTCCACGGGGAACAGGGTGCCATCCGGCAGCTCGCGCACGGTCAGGTTGCGGATGCGAGCCAGGACACGATCCACGTTGAGCAGGAAAGGCGGGCTGAAATGCTCGTAATCCAGCTCCTCGTTGCGGTCGTTCTTGAGTATCCAGCTCATCCGCGCCACCGCTGGCGCCAGCAGGGTGCTGGACTCCTCCCGTCCCAGCAACAGCAGGGCCGCATGGGTCAACCCGCCGCGACTGGCCAGTTTGGTCTTGTTGAGAAAAACGATATCATCCCAGCCATCTGCTTCGGCGGCCTTGGCGGGAAACTTGGTTTTGTACTCCTCCCGCGCCTTGGCTATGGCAGCCGGGTCGAGGTCGTCCAGGGTTGCCCGGGCACACACCTCCGCGCTCCAGTCCAGACGGCGGTTCCATATCTGCCGCTCTTTCTCCGGGTACCTGCTCAGTTCCGTCTTGCTGGAACCGTCGCGGATATACGCGGTGCCGTCGAACTTGACGGGCCGGTCATAGGCCGGCTGAATCTCGAACAGCACCACCCGCTTGCCCTGATAGACAAACGGGTGAATCTCATAGCCGGTATTGGGGTGCAGGTGGAGCGACAGCCACAGTGGCAGCAGTTGGTTGCCCCGGCCGTCCTTGCCCTTGACCGTCTCCGCCGCCGGATCGAAGGCGGTGCCGGCCACGGCATGGGAACCATCCTCGATGCCGAACACCAGATAGGCGCGGGGCTTGCCCAGCAGGCAGGCCGAATTCGCCAGGGCCGAGAGGTACGCGCCCAAAACGTGCGGCTCGAAATGGTTGGTCTTGAATTCCAGCCCTTCGCTTTCGCGCGGCTCGGCCCGCAACCGATCGAGAAGTGCGATGAGTTCCTGAGTGTTCATGGCGTTGGCAACAGGACGCTATCGGCAACCCGCACGGCGCCGGTGAGAAGGTCATGCATCAGGGATTTCTTGAGTTGCTTTAACGCATAGATCTTTGATTCGAGGGCTACGACATTCGCTTCAGCAGCATCAACGATAGCAGCAATTTTCCCCTGTTCTGCGGGCGGTGGAACGGGAATACGAAGCGGTTTCAGTGTAGTGAGGTTGATGTTTGCCTGCGCACTTCGCGGGGCAATCGCCAACAATCGAGGACGAAGACGCCGCAGACACAACTCTACAAAACGGGCAGAATGCGGTGCCTTCACCATAACGCCGACCAATGAATCTGGGGCACACATCGGTATGCCGAGAATGGCTGTCTCGCCTATATTGGCCGCAATGGTAATCATGATCGTCCGCGCAGGGAACTCGCGACTTACTGCCTTACCTTGGATATTCAAAGTTTGGGAGTAATCCGTGATGACCCGCCCTTTCGCTTTTGCGATCTGGCCTGTTTGAATAAACGGGAAAGGCCCGTTGTAGAACCTTGGGTCGTTTCGTGGGCGAGGGCTGAATCGCCCACGCTCAACCTCAGCGATATCAGCCAATTTTTGAACAATCCACGATTCTGGCAATAGCCCCAATTCGGTTACACGAAATCGACTCGAAGAATCCTCTCTCGACCGCACTATCCCCATTTCGTCAACTCCGCATTCAAGAAGCTCCTGAGCCAGTGAATGCGATAGCAGCTTGGCCTGCTCAGTGGCATCCCGAGCCTGTTCAATCGCCGTATCCACGGCATCGAGGATGCGGGCGATGGCGGCTTGCTCGTTCCTTTTCGGCAGCGCCAAATGAACTCTACCGATTTCTCGGCGCGTGATCGCGCCAAAGGTTGTGCCTCCAGCTAGCCGGTGGAAAGCGAACATCCCATAATTGAGCAGGTAGTAAAGAAACTCACCATAAATCTCGTCATTTTTGGGAACCAGCACCTCGCATGACTGATTGGACGCTAGTGGCACGCCTGCAATGGCCAAGTTGCCAACCGTGCCCCGAGTTGAAAAGATGATCGAACCGGCTGGAACCAGTCGCGCATTCGAATTCGCCAACCCGCTCTCGGATATATGTTCTGCCCCGTTTCGTATGTACTTTCCGTTATTGGCAGTCAGGTCAGTTGGCGTGATCCAGGGGATGCCTCCATCTCGCCAATAGGCACTTTCGTTCCGGTCTGGAGTACCGCCGCTGACAATTCGCACAAGGTCAGACACCTGTTTGTCGGCCCAGCCCTTTGGCACTCCTGTTTGCCGGACTACGGCATGACTGGCATCAAGCCTTGAGGTCATAACCTGCCGCCTTCAAGAGTTGAAATAACGACGTCTCTGCTTCCCGCAACGATGACTCGCTTTGACGGAGCCGCTCGATTGCCTCCTTCACCTCAACCCTCGGCTCCGGCTCGAAGGTATCCACGTAACGCGGGATATTGAGGTTAAATTCGTTCTCCTCAATCTCGTCAATGCCGACCACCCGGGCATGCTTGAGCAACTCGTCCGGGTCGCGGTAAAGCAAGCCCAATTCAGTGCCGACCTGTTCCACATCGCGGCGGTCGTCCTCGGCCCGGCGGTGGGCCTCAGCTATCTTCTCGTCCCGTTCGGCAACCTTGGCGGCAACCTTATCGCGCTGGACTTCGAGCTTGGCCAACGCAGTTTCAGCCTTGCCTTTCGAGGTCTTGACGGTGATCCTGGCCAGTTCGGCCCGGGCCGCGGCCACCTGGGTTTCCAGCTTGGCCAGGCGGTCGGCGTGGTCGGCATAGGCCACTTCCAGACGCTCGATCTCGTCGTGCTCGCGGGCCTTGATCTGCACCCGGATGCGCTGGCGGTGCAGGGCCACCAGACCGGGAACCTTGGCAGCGTCGCCATAGGCGTGGGCATGAACCAGCATGCGCATCACGTCCTGGGGCCGCAGCTCGTTCTGGTTGGAAAGTTCGCGAAAATGGCGGGCGGCATAGACCAGCAGCACCTGGTCGTGCCGTTCCGGCGGCCGCTGTTTTTTAAGGATCAGCAGGCAGGCCGGGACGCCCGCGCCGTAGAAGACGTTGAGCGGTAGCGATATAACGGCGTCAATCAGCCGCGATTCGAGCAGGGCCTTGCGGATAAGGTGCTCGTCATCGGCCTTGCGGCGCTTGATCCTGGGGTTGCCCTCGTCGTCAAACTCGCCGGTTTCCTCTTCAACCTCGGGCTGGCCCCGGAACAACACGCCCTGCGGGCAGACAATGCCGGCGCGGCCATTGTCGGCCAGAGAAGCGAGGATGTGCAGGATAAATGCGTAGTCGCCGTAACCGGCGGGCGGGGCCTTGAAGGGGGTGCCACGCCCGAAACGGCCAAAGGGGTCTTTGTAGCCTTCCTTGCCAAAGGTCTCTTTTTTCAGCTTGTCCTTTTTCTTCTTGTCGTCCGTCTGCTGCTCGGGCTTCAGCCACCAGAATTCGTCGGAAAACGGAAAATTGGCGAGCACCAAAGAGAACTTGCGGACCCTGCCCTCGCCGTCCTTGAAGGCCGGGTCGGTAATGGTGCTGACCCCGGCTGAAATGGTGGCCTCCAGGCCGTGCAGCACGGAGTTGATCTTGCCGATGGCAGCATTGCCCCAATTCATCTCCTGGCCGAAATACTGGGCCGAGGTGGCGTGGTGCTTGTGCTCACGCAGGAAATCCGCCGCATGCACCAGCATGCCGCCGCTGCCGCAGGTGGGATCGTAAATCGTGTCGCCCGGCTGCGGCTCCAAGATACGCACCAGGATATCGACCACCTCGGGCGGGGTAAAGAACTCGCCGGCCTTGGCGCCGGCATCGTCGGCGAACTGTTTGATCAGATACTCGTAGGCCCGGCCCAGGATGTCGGGCGGCACACTGGCGTTCGAGAGATCGTGGCTGTCGAAGTGCTGGATGAGCGCATGCACCACCTCATTCGGGATCAGCGGTTTGCCGCTGCCATCCGGCGCCGGCTGGTTCCAGTCCACCGTGAAGACGCCGCGCAGCTCTTCGTTGGCGCTGGCCACGCCCCGCATCGCTTGGGTGAGCGTCCCGCCAAGGTTGGTCGAGGCTGCCAGCACATCGCCCCAGCGGCTGCCGACGGGGATTTCAAAACGGTGCATCCCCTTGGCCCTGAACACCGCTTTTTGCGTCTCGGTAAATGGCTTGCCCTGCTGGCGCTCCAGATCGGCGATGGCCTCATCCGCCTCATTCTCCCACTGGTCGCAGAGACGCTTGTAGAACATCAACGACAGGATATAGTTCTTGTAATCCTGGCCGGCGGTCTTGCCGCGCAGAATGTTGGCGGCGCCCCAGAGGTGGGTTTCGAGTTGTTGTTGGGTGAGTTTCATTGAGCAAAGCACCTGCTGACTTGACCTTTCTTCCCGATCAAGCTGGAAAGCAGATGAAAATTCTTCGTCTCATGCCGCAATCGGCCGGCCACGATGGCGGGATGAATGCCGAGCTGATCCGCTAAAGCTATTGCATCGGCCTCCGCCAGCGTTTCGCGGACTCGCGCCCTGGCCATGATATTACTCGGAACCAGCGCCTCGGTAGCCATTGCATCAGCCTCGACTTCGATGCGCTCCAGATTAACGCGATCAAGGTCGTCGATAAAAATTGGCGTGCTCTCGCTCAGGTGTTTGCTCACATGAGCAAGTTCGTGCATAAGCGCGAACCAGAAATTATCGATCCGGTCGTGACGCAATGTCAGCGCTACTATGGGATACCCGTTGCCGAGCATTGCCGCACCGTCAAGAAATGTCTTCTCAAAGTGCGGTTCGATAATCAGCGCGATTCCGTAACGGGAGAGGTACTCCTTGGCCAGCCTGGGTCCATCTTCGAATAAAGAGAGTTTGGCAAGTTCGCGCATCCATTCGGTTGTAATCGATCCAGCCTTGTAATCGCGCGTCAGGGCAATGTTGTGCGCTTTCTTCAAAACGCACATCCGCCATGCCAGCAACGCATATTCGTCCGCCTTCCGATCTCCGCGACGATGTATCGGAGCCCGAAGCAAGGCGGGTTCCATCCTCTTCGGAGAAACGTCCAGCATGAATTTGCGAATCAAGTCCTCGGCGTATTCCTTAAGCCGCTGCGAGTTGCCATGAAACTCTCCAAAGCATCCCCTGTCATGCATCTCTTTCAATGGGAATCTGGAATAGTCCAGATTGGGAGCTTCATCGACGATGCCTTCATCCACATCCGAATCTTTAATCAGGATGTCGGTCGGAATCCCAAGGATTTTATGAAGCCGCCGGATCATCGACAGGGAGAGCGGACGCTTGCGCGACAACACTTCCGAGACTTTGGAAATCGATCCCATGCAAGGGACAAGATCCTTACGGCTCAACTTCATCTGATCCATGCGAAACAAAATCGCGTCAACCGGGTCAATCGCGGCCGGCGGAACAATTTGGCGCTCGTATGCTTCAATAACCAGCGCCAGCAGTTCCAGTTCGCTCTCTTCATCGGAACCGACCTTGGGATCGAGCGACATGAGAGCGGACAGCCGCGCCATTGCAGCGGCATGGTCTTCCGCGTTTTTGATGACTTTTACGTTCATACCGTTCTCCTCCTGCTTGGTCGAACGACCTCACATTAATCAGGGCATCAAAACTTTTGCCTGCTGTATTCGGCATGGGTCCCGACCCATTCAACAAGGACAATGCCGTTTTGGTATCGGATCTTGACCACTAGCCGGTATGAGTTTCCCTTGATATTGAAAATCACACAGTTGTCGGCCAGAAAGTCGGCGCTTCGGTATCGCCTCCTTATGTCATTGGGGCTTCCCCAGTTTTCACGCTCGACCTCCGCCTGCCATGCATCCAGCGGCTTTCGGCAATCAGAATATTTTTGCTTAAACTCCTCCAAGCGCGGCAGACCCAAAATACGCATATCGGCGATGCATCCCTCCTGATGGCATTTATCATATTTCCCATTTTGGGAAATATCAATGCAAAATATATATTATTATCGGGAAGTACAGACAGGAGAGGATAGTCGGCGCGGTCGGCGAACCGGGCCGCGAATTGGTCCACATCGATCACCCGGTCCCGGCCGGCCCGGATATTCTCGGCGGTGTTGGCCAGGGCGTTGATAATGTCCATCATGGCCGCGTGAAAGTTGGTGGTCCGCAACTGGTTCAGCTCGCTCACGTCGCCGGAGACAAAATAGGGGATGCCGCGGCCGCCGTACGAAACCAGGGAATCGCGATCGATCATCGTCACGCTGGCATCCGGAGTGAGTTCTTCCTCGCCGGGATATTGCGGATATGCTGGCTGCTATTCTGATGGGAAGCCTGAAAGACTTCCCGGTTGGAAATCATGCCGCGCGAGAGAGAGGGTGAACCTCCTTCTCAAGCCTGTCCTTAAGGAGTTCCAACGCCACCTCCATGTCGTAGTGTGATTGGAGATTGAGCCAGAACTGTGCCTCCATATTAAAATAGCGCCCGAGTCGCAGTGCGGTATCGGCGGTGATGGCCCGGCGGCCATGAACAATTTCATTGATACGCCGTGGAGTTACCCCGATATCTTTCGCGAGCCGATACTGACTGACTCCCAATGGTTCAAGAAACTCCGCAAGGAGAATTTCACCGGGATGAATGGGGGGGAAATCACGCTTTGCCATAATGACCTCTCAATGGTAGTCGGCGATCTCGACATCGTAGGCGTCACTGCCCTGCCATACGAAACAAATTCGCCATTGCTTGTTGATGCGGATGCTGTATTGACCTTCTCTGGCACCGCGAAGAGCCTCCAAATGATTCGACGGTGGGACACGGAGTGTTTCAAGAATGCTCGCGGCATTAAGGATCTTCAGTTTCATAACCGCTGCTCGCTGGATTGTCTGCGGCAACCTTGCTGAAAATCGACCGTGGAAGAGCTTTTCGGTCTCTTTGCATTTGAACGACTTGATCATGGCGATATATTATCGCGCAAGGATAATAGCGTCAAGCAGTATCGGCTGTAGCCAGAAGGCTGAGAATTTTTCCGGATCTTCGAAAGAGAGGGGGTTCTGAAGCAACTTGGGGCGAATTAACCAATCCGGCGGCCGAGGCAGACCAGTTCGCCGACCCGGTTCTGGCGGCCCAGCGAGATCCGTACGGCGCCACCCGCGGCCGGTTCGGCGGCCAGGGTCTGCTGCGCCGCGGCCATGGCGAGTGCCGGCCGGTTGTTCGCCTCGCTGAGATGGGCCAGCACCACGTGCTCCAGGCCGTCGTGCAGAAGATCCTTCAAAAAATCGGCGGCATCCTGGTTGGCCAGGTGGCCCTTGTTGCCGCGAATCCGCTGCTGGAGGGAGGGCGGGTAGGAGCCGTTTCTGAGCATCTCCGGGTCATGGTTGCTTTCGAGCACCAGGCCGTGACAACCGCTCAAACGGTGGTGCATGAGCCGCGAGACAAGGCCGGTATCGGTGCAGTAGCCCATGGCCAGCCGGCCGTCGGTGATCTGAAAGCCAACCGGGTCCACGGCATCATGGGACACGGCAAAGGGGTGGATTTGCAGATCCTGGATGGTGAAGGTGGTGCCTGCAGCGAATTCCTGGTAGGCAAAGAGCCTATCCAGGCCCGGACCGGCCGCCGTAAAGGTGGCCGGGCTGGCAAAGACCGGGATGCGGCCCTGCCTGGAGAGCACCGGCACGCCCCGGATATGGTCGGTGTGTTCGTGGGTAAGAAGGATGGCGGTAAGCGCCTCAAAATCCACGCCGATGGCGGTGAGCCGGCGGCGGATTTCAATGGCGGACAGGCCGCCGTCGATGAGCAGGGTCGTGGACCCGCTCGCCACCAGGGTGGCGTTGCCCTTGCTGCCGCTGCCCAGCACGCAGAAGCGCATCAGATTCCCGTGTGTCCGAAGCCGCCGTCCTGGCGGGCCGTGGCATCCAGGTCGGAGACCACCCGCAGGTCGGCCCGGCAGACCGGCGCCAGCACGAGCTGGGCGATACGGTCCTGCCGCCGGATGGTAAAGGGCTGTTGGCCAAGATTGATCAGGCCGATTTTCACCTCGCCCCGGTAATCCGCGTCAATGGTGCCAGGGCTGTTGATGATGGTGATACCGTGCTTGACGGCCAGGCCGCTGCGCGGCCGGACCTGCAGCTCATGGCCGGCCGGGATCGCCACGGCGAAACCGGTGGGGATAAGCCGGATATCGCCCGGCTCCAGGACGAGCGGTTCGGCAACGGCGGCGGCCACATCCATGCCGGCCGCCAGTTCCGAGTGGTAGGCGGGCAGGGGCAGGTCGCTGTCCCGCGCCGGGTCCAGCCAGCGGAAATAAACGGTCACGGCCTGCATCTGTGGCGCGCCTCCTATTTTTTCCAGCCCAGCAGGGCCCAGTCCACTTCGTCGGCCTGCAGGGGACCGAGGGCGGTCATGGTCAGATCGTTGGCAAAAATCTGGCCGGCCAGCCGGCCGATGTCAACGGGCTGCACCTGGTCGATGGCCGTTGCCACCTCCTCGAAGGTGACATAGTGGCCAAAGACGAATTCGTTGCGGGCAATCCGCATCATGATGGACTCCATATTCTCCGCCGCCAGGTACAGGCCGGCCTTGGAAAATTCCCGGGCGTCGGCCAGTTCGGCCGCCGATACCGGTTCGTTGACCAGCCGGTTGACCTCGCGCACCACCAGGGACAATGCCTCGTTGACCACCTCCCGGTCCACCCCCAGATAGATGGACAGATAGCCGCAGTCGGCAAAAGGCACGATATAGGAGTAAATGGAATAGGCCAGGCCTCTTTTTTCCCGCAGTTCCTGGAAAAGCCGGGAACTCATGTTGCCGCCGAGCAAAACGTTGAGCAGCATGAAGGTGAAACGGTCAACAGAGGCGGCGGGCGGGCCATAGGTGCCGAGCAGGACATGGACCTGTTCGAGCGGCTTACTGTAAATTGCCCGCTGCGGCGACAGCGACTGCGGCGGCCGCCGGGCCGGAGGAGCATCGCCACTGCCGGCCGGCAGACTGGCAGCGTCCTGCCAGAGGCGGACAAAGGCGTCGTGCTCGACATTGCCGGCCGCCGCGATGAGAATCCGGTCGGGCGTATACTGTTTCTGGACGTAATCGATCAATTTCTTAGCATCCATGGCCGCCACCACCTCCCGGCCGCCGAGCACGGTGTTGCCGAGCGGATGCCGGCCCCAGAGTAAAGCGGCAAAAAGGTCATGGATCTGGTCGTCCGGCGTATCCTCCACCATGCTGATTTCCTGGAGGATCACCTGCCGCTCCTTGTCAATATCCTCCTGGTCGAACCGGGAGTTAAGAAAGAGATCGGCAAACAGCTCAACCAGTTTGGGCAGGTGGCGGTCGAGGACCGTGGCATAATAACAGGTGGTGTCGCGAGCCGTGAAGGCGTTGGCCGTACCGCCCAGCACGTCCAGTTCCCGGGCAAGCTGTTCGGCGGTGCGGTTGCGGGTACCCTTGAAAAGCATGTGCTCCACAAAATGAGCCGAGCCGTTGTTCAGGTCATGCTCATCCCGGGAGCCCACATCGACCCAGATCCCCACCGAGGTCAGCCGCGAATGCGGCAGACGCTCGGTGATGATCCGCAGGCCATTTTCCAGAATGGTCTTGTTGTACATGGATTATGTTTCAGCGAGGGCAGCCTTGTGGCTCAAGCGGATCTTACCGCGCCGGTCGATTTCCAGAACCTTGACCATCATCTCGTCGCCTTCCTTGACCACATCGGTGACCTTGTTCACCCTCCCCTCGGCCAGCTCGGAGATGTGGACCAGGCCGTCGGTGCCGGGCAGGATCTCGACAAAAGCGCCGAAGTCCTTGATGGTCTTGACCACGCCCTTGTAGATCATCCCGACCTGGGCCTCCTGGCTCAGCGATTTGATCCGGTCCATGAGCCGGTTGGCGATTTCGCCGTTCGGCGTAAAGATGTTGACCGCGCCGGAATCGTCCACCTCGATCTTGGCCTCGTATTCCAGGGAAAGTGCCTTGATCATCTTACCGCCCGGGCCGATCAGTTCGCGGATCTTGTCCGGGTTGATATGCATGGTGAAAAACTTGGGCGCGAATTCGGCGATTTTGGCGCGCGGTGCCGCGAGCGCCTCGCCCATCTTCTCGAGGATATGCAGGCGGCCCTGCTTGGCCTGGGCCAGGGCCCGGGCCATGATCTCCTTGGTGACCCCGGCTATTTTGATGTCCATCTGCAGGGAGGTGATGCCGTCGGCAGTGCCCACCACCTTGAAGTCCATGTCGCCCAGGTGGTCTTCATCGCCCAGGATATCGGAGAGGATGATCACCTCGTCGCCTTCCTTGATGAGTCCCATGGCGATGCCGGATACCGGCTTGGAAATCGGCACGCCGCCGTCCATCAGGGCGAGGCTGGTGCCGCAGACCGTGGCCATGGAAGAGGAGCCGTTCGACTCCAGCACCTCCGAGGCAACCCGTATGGTGTAGGGAAAGGACTCCGCGTCCGGCAGCACGGCCTCGAAGGCCCGTTCGGCCAGGGCTCCATGGCCGATATCCCGACGGCTCGGCCCACGCAGGGGACGGACCTCGCCCACGCAGTATGGCGGAAAATTATAGTGGAGCATGAAGCGCTTGAACTCCTCGCCGTTTAAGGTCTCGACCCGCTGCTGGTCCCGCTCGCTGCCCAGGGTGGCGGTGACGATCGCCTGGGTCTCGCCGCGGGTGAACAAGGCGGAACCATGAGTACGTGGCATGCAGCCAACCTCGCAGATGATCGTTCTCACCTCGTCAAAGCGGCGACCGTCGATCCGGGCCTGCTCTTTGACGATCCGGCCACGCATCATGTCCTTCTTGAGATCACCCAGGAAGCCACGCACCACTCCTGGATCGGCGCCCTTCTCCTCGGTCAGTCGGGCAACGATTTTCTCCTTGAGTTCGTCCGAAAGCCGACTCCGTTCCAGCTTGTCGACGGTGGTGATCACCTGTTGCATTTCCTGAGCGGCCAGTTCTTCGACCCGCTTTTTCAGCTCCGCGTCGATCTCCACCTGGGGCACGGCCCTCTTGGCCTTGCCAAGCGCGGCCCGCAGTTCTTCCTGGATGGCGAGGAGCGGCTGTAAAGCGGCATGCCCGAAGAATATGCCTTCCAAAACCTCGTCCTCGGACAGGCCGCTGGTGCCGCCCTCCACCATGACCACCGCCTCGCGGGTGCCGGCCACGATGATATTCATCTGGGAGTCGATCAACTGGGCCTTGGCCGGATTGACCACGTACTGGCCGTCGATGTAGCCCACCCGCACCCCGGCGATGGGGCCGAGAAAAGGAATGTCCGACACGGCAAGCGCGCAGGAAGCGCCGGTCATCGCCATGATGTCGGGATCATGCTGCTGGTCGGCGGAAAGCACCGTGGCGATCACCTGGGTCTCGGTCATGTAACCGTTCACGAACAGCGGCCGCAGGGGTCGGTCGATAAGCCGGCAGGTAAGGGTTTCCTTTTCACTGGGCCGCCCGATTTCCCGGCGGAAGAAACTGCCGGGAATACGGCCCACGGCATAGAGCCGTTCCTGGTAGTCGATGGTTAAAGGCAGAAACCCGGCATCGGGCTTGGGGGTCTTGGCGGCAGTGGCCGTGACCAGGACCATGGTGTCACCGTAGGTGACCAGGACCGAACCATTGGCCTGTTTGGCCAGCCGGCCGCTCTCGATGGTAAGCATGCGACCGCCGATTTCAGCTTCGACTTTTTTAAACATAGGGATCTCCTTGCTTGTTTGATGCGGTGGTCCATCCCTGAAGTCGGTCCGCCCTGGCAAGGACACAGATCTCACTGTTTCACTGAAGCTCGCTTCGGCTGCCCGATGAAGCGCGGGCCGCTGGCAAGCGCCAGTGAAACGGTGAGAGATGAAAGTCCTGCCAGCGGTTCCTCGACCGGTCGTGCCGACGACGGGGGGGAACAACTGCCCCGCCAGAGAGCCGACCACCGCGAATTGTACCGTTGCCGCGGATAAAAGCGGCAACGGAAGTTACTTACGAATACCAAGCTCCTGAATCAGCGTACGGTACTTGGCGACATCCCGCTGCTTCAGGTAGTTGAGCAGACGTCGGCGTTGTCCGACCAGCTTGAGCAGGCCACGCCGGGAATGATGGTCCTTCTTGTGCGTCTTGAAATGCTCGGTCAAATAGGTGATCCGGTTGCTGAGCAGCGCGATCTGCACCTCCGAGGAACCGGTATCGGTCGGGTGCGTCTTGAACTGCTCAATGATTTCCTGTTTTTTCTCTGTCACCTGGGCCACGACATACCTCCTTCTTCTATCTTTGCGTTCGTGTTTTCTGTTGTATCACTGGGGATGGCGTTGCCATCCCGCGATCCTTTCCAAAATCTTTCACTGCTGCGGGGATGCTCCCCGGTCTTGCCATTCTTTCAATAAATCGAGTATTTCCTCAACCGACCGGCGGCTGGCCGCCAGCAGTTCTCGCGCCTCCTCCCGTTCGGCCAGTGCCGTGCCGGGCAGACTATCGCTCACCGAAAACGGGCCGCTCCGCAGGCGCCGCAGTTCGATAAGATGAGCGCCGCACCCGAGTACGGCGCCGATGTCCTGCGCCAGGGCCCGGATATAAGTGCCCTTGCCGCAGGCAACCCTGATGGTCAGAGTATCCGGCCCCAGGTCCAGGCAGTCGATCCGGCTGATCACCACCCGGCGGGGCTCCTTGCTGACCTCCACTCCCCGACGCGCATAATAATACAGGGGCTTCCCCTGATATTTCAAGGCCGAAAACCGGGGCGGGGTCTGCAACTGCTCACCAACGAAACCGGCCAGACAACGCGCCACCGTTGCCCGATCAAATAGCGGAACGGGCCGTGTGGCCACAATCGTCCCCTCCAGATCCTGGGTATCCGTTTCCACGCCCAGCCGCAGGGTCGCCTCGTATTCCTTGTCGCCGGCCATCAGCTGCGCGATCAGCCGGGTGGCTGGCCGGCCGGCGCATATCACCAGCAGGCCCGAGGCAAACGGATCAAGGGTGCCGGCATGGCCGACCTTCCTGATGCCCAAGGCCCGACGGACCTGCTGCACAATCCGGAAGGAGGAGGGGCCAACCGGCTTGTCCACCAGAAAAACCGCGGCCGCCGCGCCGCTCTCCGTTGCCGGTTCGCTCGCAACCACGGCCGGAACGCCGCCTGTCAAAACTTCACTGCTCATGCCCGCCTTAGGGCCTGTAAAGAAATAACTGTTCCATCATGCATCTCATCTTTGGGCCATCTTTGGTCTTGCCTCAATCGCAAAATCCTCAAAGTAGCGCTGCTACTCCTGCGGTTTTACTCAATCGGCGCAACCAAATCTGACCCAAATCTGAGCGCCTTCTCGTGACAGCTATTTCTTTACAGGCCCTTAGCGGCCAGACGCCGCAACAATTCCGGCAGCAGCGCCGTCCGGACCGCGGCGATGGTTGACCCCTGCAGGCGATAGCCAGCGGCATTCCGATGGCCGCCGCCGCCGAAGGTCATGGCCAGCTGCGCCACATCGCATTCGCCCTTGGCTCGCATACTGACTCCAATCCAACCGTCAATCCCTTCCTTAATAAAAATAGCCACCTTTACCGTATTCAACGCCCGCGGATAATTGATAAAATCCTCGGTGTCGTCCCGTTTGGCCCCGGTTCGCGCAAACATCTCCTGGGTGACGGTAATGATCGCTATCTGGCCGTCGGCGTGCATCTCCAGGGTACCGAGAACGGCTTCCAGCAGACGGAGCCGGCCGGTCGTGTAGTTGTCAAACAGCTTGCGTGCGACATCGTAGGGCTTAACGCCCAGATCCACCAGTTCACCTGCAACCCGGAAGGTGCTGGCCGTGGTGCAGTCGTACTTGAAGGAGCCGGTATCCGCGACGATGGCGGTAAAAAGACAGAAGGCCGCTTCGTAGGAGATATCAGCGCCCAGCGCCACTGCCAGTTCATAGACCATCTCGCCGGTGGAGGAGCGGTTCGGGTCAATCCAGCGGAGGTCGCCGAACTCCTTGTGCCCCGAATGATGGTCAATCACCACAAACGGATGAATCTCCCGGAGATCCTCCAGCGCCTCCCCGAGCCGGAAACAATCACCGCAGTCCAGGGAGATGATGGCATCAAATACTGCCGGCTTGGGCAAACGGCTCTCCAGCTTTTCGCAGCCCGGCATGTAGTCATAGAGATGGGAAATTCTTTCCTCGCTGTAATAGAAAACCTTTTTCCCCATCCCTTCCAGAATGTTGCCCATTGCCAGTTGCGAGCCGAGCGCGTCGCCATCCGGAAAGACGTGCGTCGCCACCAGGACATTTTTCTTCCCCTTCAATTCCGCGACAATTCTTCCAAGACTCTCATCCGACTTTTTCATCGTAACCTCTCGCGGAGTACAAACAAACTAATTCAACTCCCCGGCTATTCGTAAGCGGTTACAGGGTGGTGCAGATGCGCGAAAGAGGCCTGTCCGCTATACATCAGGTATGCGGCCAGGCCGATGACAAAGCAGATGCGCCACCCTGTGATCGCTTACGTTTCGTCATCAGCGGCAATCTCCTTCAGCAACCTTTCCATCTCTTCCTGGCGGACGAGAGAGAAGTCGCGCCTGAAGTCCAGATCCGGGGTTACCCGCAGGCCGAGAACGCCGGCCAGATGAGAGCGGATGAAACCCTTGGCGCTGGCCAGACCGGCGGCGGCATCCCTCGCCTGCTGTTCCCCACCGAAAACACTGTAAAAAACCTTGGCCCACCGCAGGTCCCGGGTCACCTCCACCGAGGTGATGGAAAGCGGCACCAGTCGCGGATCATTGATCTTGCCAACCAGCAGCAGGCTGATTTCCTGACGGATTGCATCCGCCACCCGTTGCGGCCTTTTGTTGCCGCCTTCCGGACGTTGACCCAACCCGAAAGGGCCGATTTTCTGATGCTTGGTCACCATGGAATACGTACTTTCCTTACCGACAACAATCCAGTTCCGGATACGCTCACAGGGTGGAGGCCACTTCATCCATCACATAAACCTCGAGGACGTCGCCCACCTTGATGTCGTTGAAATTCTCCACCCCGATGCCGCACTCGTAGCCGCTCTGCACCTCCCGGGCGTCATCCTTGAAACGCCTCAGAGAGCTAAGTTTGCCAGTGTACGCCACGACGCCGTCCCGCAACACCCGCACCTGGGCGTTGCGCTCGATCTTGCCGTCGATCACATAACAGCCGGCAATGGTGCCGATCTTGGGGACACTGAAGGTCTGCCTGACCTCGGCGGCGCCGATCACCCGCTCCTTATAGGTGGGCGCCAGCATGCCGACCATGGCCTTGCGGATATCGTCCAGGGCGTGGTAGATGACGTCGTAGAAACGGATGTCCACCTTTTCCCGCTCGGTCAGATCTTTGATCTTGGCGGTCGGCCGCACGTTGAAGCCGATGATGATCGCCTCCGAGGCCGAGGCCAGCAGCACGTCCGATTCGGAAATGGTGCCGGTGCCCTCGTGCAGGACCTTCACCTTGATGGCGTCGGTGCTGAGCTGTTCGATGGCCTTGCCAAAGGCCTCCAGGGTGCCCTGCACGTCGGCGCGCAGAATTACCCGGAGTTCCTTGACATCGCCCTTCTGCATCTTCTCAAAGAGCTTGTCCAGCGAAATCTTATTGGTGGCGGCCAGTTCTGTTTCACGGGCCTTGAGCTGCCGGGAGGCGCTGACGTTTTTGGCCATCTTTTCGTCGGTCACCACCAAGAAGTCGTCGCCGGCGAGCGGCACGCCGGAAAGGCCCTGGACCTCAACCGGCATGGAGGGGCCGGCCTCGGCCATGGCTTCGCCCTTGTCGTTGATCAAGGCCCGGACCTTGCCGTGATACTGGCCAACCACAAAGGGATCGCCGGCCCGCAGGGTTCCTTCCTGGATGAGCACCGTGGCCACCGGGCCCCGGCCCTTGTGCAGCTGGGCCTCGATCACTCGGCCGCGGGCTCGACGCTGGGGATCGGCCTTCAATTCGAGGATCTCGGCCTGCAGCAGAATATTTTCCAGGAGCGACTCAATGCCGAGGTTCTTCTTCGCGGATGTTTCGCAGTAAATAACCTGGCCGCCCCATTCCTCGGGAGCCAGACCAAGGTCCGCAAGTTCCCGCTTCACCCGGCTGGGGTCGGCGTTCGGTTTGTCGATCTTGTTCACCGCCACCACAATGGGCACGCCGGCCGCCTGGGCATGGTTGATCGCCTCCTTGGTCTGGTCCATGACCCCGTCATCCGCCGCCACCACCAGAACAACCACGTCGGTCACCTGGGCGCCACGGGAACGCATCTCGGTGAACGCCGCATGGCCCGGTGTATCGAGAAAGACCACGTCGCCGGCGCTTGACCGGACATAGTAGGCGCCGATATGCTGGGTGATGCCGCCCGCCTCGCCAACTGCCACGTCGGTCTTGCGGATGGCGTCGAGGATGGAGGTCTTGCCGTGATCGACATGCCCCATGACCGTGACCACCGGTGGCCTGGGCTGTGGCTCGCCGCCGCCCTCCTGCTCCTCCAGGTTAAGGATGTGAGTCTCGTTGCTCATCGCCTGTTCAATCTCATAGCCGAAATCGGCGGACACCAGCATGGCGGAATCCACGTCAAGGGCCTGGTTGACCGTGGCCATGACACCCAGCCCCATCAGCTTGGCAATTAGTTGATTGACCTTTACGCCCATTCGATGGGCGAGATCACCGACCGTAATGGTCTCGAACACCTTGATCCGGCGTTTGATCGCCTTGGATTCCGCCGCCGGCTGCTGCACTTCCTGAAATTTCTTCTTGGCGGGTTTTCTGCCCCGCAGCAGGCGATCGACCTCTTCGCCGCCATCCGGCTCGTCGCCCCCGCGGCCGCGCCGTTTCGGAATGGCGCCGGCCCCTTTGGCCCGGCCTTTGACCACGGCCTCGGGTTTAATCTGAACCAGCCGCTTGCCCTTGCGTCTGTCCTTGATATCCTCATCAATATCGACCGGGATATCGCTGGCAATAATCTGTTCAACCCCCAGCCCCTTCACCTTGAAATTCTTTACGGTCTTCAAGGGTTTGGCGATCTTCGGCTCTTCCTCCGGCGGCAGCTGGATGGCCGCCCGCTTGATAATCTTGGCAAAACCCTTGCGAGACTTGGCCGGCGGTTCAGCCTTTATCCTGGCCGCCGCTTCCTCCGGCGTCTCGATGGCCACCGGTTCAGGCGCGACCTCCGCCCCCTTCTCCTCGGACACGGCAGCCGGCAACTCCGGGGC
>Ga0156789_1001_pt1 | contig 18447 bp, 19 predicted proteins | sample RifOxyD3_FD_110738 | JGI IMG/M metagenome (GOLD analysis project Ga0156789, IMG submission 110738) | Deltaproteobacteria bacterium RIFOXYD12_FULL_57_12 | reverse complement strand
CACCAACTCGACCCGACGATTCTTGGCCCTCCCCTCTTCGCCATCGTTCGAGGCGACCGGCGCGAAAGGACCGTTGCCAAAAGACCTGAGGCGCACGGCGTCGATGCCGTGCTCACGGATCAGTGCCTGCATGACCGCCTCGGCGCGGGCCTGTGAGAGCTTCAGGTTCGCGTCCACGCTGCCCACGGTGTCCGTGTGACCGACCACGGAAAGTTTGAGGCCGGCGTCGACCTTCAGGAGCTTGGCGACCTCGCCGACGGCCTGGGCGGACTCCGGCTTGATCTCGGACTTGCCGGTGTCGAAGAGAATGCCATAGACCGCCACGTGCCCCGTGGTCTTGAGGTCATTGCCGAACGAAGCCGCATCCGCGACGATGTGCTGCTCCATCGGGGCCTTCTCGATGATGCGCAGCCAAATCTGGCCGTTGCCCTTCTCAGCCTCCATCCAGACCTCCCTGCCGTCGACCACGACCTTGCCGTTCATCCTCCTCTTCGGGTCGCTGTTCTCGATCGTCCCGCCGATCTTCTTGATGGCGTTCTCGTAATTACGCACCACCGCGAGAGCGGTCTGCTCGGTCTTGCCGTCATTGATCCTGTAGGTGATGGTCGTGAACTTCCCCTCCTCGGATTGGGGATGCCTCGGATCATTCAGCTTGAAGAACTCGTACATCTCGAATTCCGACGTCTTGCAATCCGCAATAAAATAGTCGGGCATGCGAGTGGGGAAGAGCGAGTGGTCGACACAGCCGGGCTTGTCCGATTTCGCGGCGGCGGAGGTTGACACGCAGAGCAGGGCCAGGAGGAGTAAGATGATTTTTTTCATCGTCAGGTTCCTTTTAAGAGTGCAGGGGACATCCATATTGGTCTTTGGCCAATCGATTACTGATTTGTTGACATTTTCAAGGGTGACAGGGAAGTAACAGGTGACAGGAAATCGTTTTTTGGGCCCGCGCTAAAAAACAGGGCGACCGTGCAGCCCGCCTCGATTCCTGACAGATTGCAACTATATAATTTGGCCCTGAACGGCCTGTCAACAAAAAAAATCGACTAAAAACCGGGGCATACCTGTTTTCAAGGAAAGGGGAAGGACTGAATTTCCTCAACGCAACCCCTTTTGTCACTGCCAGCATCATCTGGCTTTGCTGCGCGCCTTCTCCGCTTTCTCCGGTTCCCCCAATGCGAGATAGGCCTTTTCCATCAACAGCCAGTTCTGCCGGATCAACGCGTAATCCTTTCCAGCCAGGCTGTTTGACTTAATACAGAACTGTACCGTCTGGCCATAATCCTTCTGCCCATATTTCACCTGGGCCATCTCATTCCAAAGCCTGGCGTTGCGCGGTTCAACTCGCAGGGCCCGTTCAAGCGCCATTTCAGCCTGACTGAACTGGCCGGCTCGCACATTTTGCCGGGCACTGGCAAGCAAGGCTCCGGCCGCCTTCCCTTCTTCCGGAACCGAAACAGACTCACGGCTGGAAGGCAGACCCTGTTCAGGAATCTGCGCAGGAGTCGGGGCTGGAACTGGGGCAGGAGTTGAAGCAGGAGCTGGCACAGGAGCCGGACGGGGCACAGGAACCACCGGCACCGGCCCGGTTGGCAAAGCAACAGGCGGCTTTGCCGCGCATCCATGCAAGAACAGGACAATCGCGATAAGCAACCCGATATTCCTGACCATATCCCATAACCGCCCATGGCCTGTTTGATTCATCTCTTTCTTTCCTTCGGTGTAATTACTGGGGTGGATAGACTGTTAGTCTGTAGTCTGTTAGCAACAAAAAAAACCGATTGGAAATAAGGGTACAAGGCGTACAATCCCAGGCATTTTTCAGTTGCTAATAGACTAAACACCTACAGACTATCCACCTGCGTAGCTACCCTTCTGAGCCTCTTGCAAAATGAACATTTACTCCGATCGGCCAAAAATATCCTGCGCGGCGTCTTCCTTGTGAAATCGTCCTCAACGTAGCGCTGCTATGCTTCCGGGCGATTTCACAACTCATCCTTGCTCAGAATATTTTTTTCTCGATCTCGCTACGGCGTTCATTTTGCAAGAGGCTCTTCTGTATTATCATTGAAACCAGCCGCGGATCGTGTCCAGAACGCCGGTGCCATTCCTCTCCTGCGTGCCACCACCGTTGGCAGGTGATGAGGCGCGTATTGTTTCCGCGGGCACGGTTCCCGGTGCAAAGGGCAGCAACACATCGTTACGGGAAGCATCTTCGGCAGGGCCATAGATGCCAGGATCAACCCGCGCCCATTCAAGCCCTTCCGGTTCGGTCAGCACCAGGGGCTGGGGATGAAGAGACTGCATGATCTTGCCCCACACCACCATGGCGCCAGTAGAACCGGTAAACACGGTCGGCTTGTTATCGTCGCGGCCAATCCAGACAACGGCCAGCCGATCGCCGGTGAACCCGGCAAACCAGCTGTCCCGCAGCTCATCGGTTGTTCCTGTTTTGCCGGCCGCCCGCACCGCCTCGGGGATATAGTTTACAAGAGACTTGGCCGTTCCATTGGTCACCACCCGCTGCAGGGCAGTATTGAGCAGGAAAACCGCCTCGGGCGGAAAACGCTGCTCAACCGTCAACCCGAAGCGCTGGACAAGCGTATTGTCCACGGTCAGCACACTGCCAATAACCCGCTGCGGCTGGTAAAAACCACCCGTGGCAAAGAGCTGATATATCTGGGCCACCTCAAGGGGCGACATGGCGGCCGTTCCCAGCAGAAAGGAAGGATAGGGCTTAAAGTCACGATTTACCCCCATCCGCTTGATGTTCTCTACCACCTTTTCCACGCCGATTTCCATGCCGATCCGGACGGTGGCCAGATTGTAGGAGTTGGCCAGGGCCTCATAAAATGGCACGAGGCCATGTTCCTTTTTATCATAATTTGCCGGCTGCCAGTCCTTAGCCCCGGCAGCGGTAAGGGTAACCGACTCATCCCGCACCGGGGTTGCCAGGGTAAAGCCGTTGGTTAAAGCCGTCAGGTACACCACCGGCTTGATCAGCGAACCAATGGGCCGCTGGGCGTCAAGGGCCCGGTTGAAACCAAACTGCAGAGGAGCGCGGCCGCCAGCCACGGCCAGGATCTCCCCGCCCTCTCTGCTGCTGACAATCACTGCGCCTTCAAGCCCGCTGGTGCCGGTGCGTTTTTCCAGGGCCGCCACCGTTTCCTCCAGATGCCGTTCCACCTGCATCTGCACCTGGGGATCCAATGTAGTCAGGATCTTCAGGCCATTTGAGGTGAGATCTTCCTCACGATAGTCCTGCACCAACTGGCGGCGCACCAGTTCCAGAAAGGCGGGATAGCGGTTGAAGGCGCTCTGTACCGCACCAGTCGTCTCCAACTTGGACGCTTTTGCCGCGGCATATGCTTCCTCTGCGAGCACCCCTTCGGAACGCATCAACTCCAGCACCAGCTGCCGGCGCTGCAGACAACGCTCCGCGTAACGTCGCGGGTCATAATAGGATGGCCCCTTGATCATCCCCACCAGCATGGCAATCTGGGCGGCGGCAAGATCCTTTAGCTCACGCCGAAAATAAAACTGGCTGGCCAGACCGAAACCATGCACCGCCCGGCCCCGATCCTGCCCGAGAAAGACCTCGTTGACATAAGCGGTCAGGATCTCGTCCTTGCGGTAATGGTTCTCCAGGAGCAGGGCCATGATCACCTCATTCAACTTGCGCTGCAGGGTGCGCTCGTTATTGAGGAAATAATTCTTCACCAGTTGCTGGGTAAGGGTGCTGCCGCCCTGCACGGTCTTGCCGGCACGGATATTGGCGAACATGGCCCGCAGGATTCCCAGCGGATCAACACCGAAATGGGAATAAAAATGTTGGTCTTCCACCGCGATCAGGGTCTTCACCAGCAGGTCGGGGATATCCTCCCGGCTGTACACAAGCCGGTCTTCGTTTTCCAGGGGATGAAAACTGCCGATCCGGGCCGGATCGATCCGCACCAGGGCGAGCGGTTCGCCAGTATCTGTTCGGGAGATTTTCTTAATCACCGAATCGGCGAACTCCACTGTAATCCGGGCCGATTTTTCCAGACCATCGGCAAAGGCAAAATCCCTGGTCGCCAGATGCATGACATTGCCCGTAAGGTTGTAGCCGCCCGGATCGTGCGCTGCATTATCCTGGCGATAGCCGGCAAGCCGCAACTCCTCCTTCAGCATGCCGGCCGTAAAAGACAGCTCGGGGTACAACTCCAGGGGACGCGCATAGACCACGGCGGGCAAGGCCCACCGTTTGCCGTCAAACTTCTGGCGGATCACCTTGTCCAGATTCGCGACATGCCATCCGAGCAAAACGAGCGCGCAAAGCACAACCGGCGCCACGACCATGAAGATTTTCCATCCCCGCGGCCGGCTTCCCGGACGGCGCGTCTTTTTCAGAATTTTTTTTATTTTCTCAAACATTTAATTCACAGATGAGCCTCTTACAAAATGAACGTCGTGGCGAGATCGAGAAAAAAATATTCTGAGCAAGGATGAGTTGTGAAATCGCCCGGAAGCGTAGCCGCGCTACGTTGAGGACGATTTTACAAGGAAGACGCCGCGCAGGATATTTTTAGCCGATCGGAGTAGATGTTCATTTTGCAAGAGGCTCAGATGGTCTCGCAAATCCCCTTCATCGCCAGTTGCTGTAGTAGCGGGCCGTGATATCCGCGCCTAATTTTTCCAAAACCGCGATTTTGTCCGGATCATCCTCCAGACTCCTGACACCGACGCTGGCCAATGTGGCATCGGAATCGTAAACCATCTTCAACCCGGACTGCTGACACTGGACCTCGCCGCAGTGGACGCAGGGCATGTTGCCGACAATGGGAATCCCGCCGACCCATTCCATCCCCGCGAGCTGTATATAGTCCCTGATCGCCTGCAGACCGTTGGCGCAGGCGGACGGCAGCCCTGCCTGATCCGGGGGAATGGCGCAGGTGACCACGGCCGCCCCGAGCTTGCCGGCCATCAAACCGTAGCGATGCTGCAGGGGGTAAAGCCGTTCGATAAAGGCCTTGGTCCGACTGTCCAGGGACGAGTAGGAGGTGTAACCGCCGATAACCAGCACATCGGCCTTAAAGGCCTTTTCCGCCAGCATCACCCCGTCATCCTCGATCACGCAGCGGTTGGTGGTGATACACTCCAGGCAGCCGTTGCAGGGCGACACGGTATAGTCGCTCAGCTTGAAAAACTCCGTCTTGTGCGCCTCGGTTGCCGCCAGGACCATCTGCACGGCCCGGTCAGTGGTGCTATTTTTGATGGGCGAACCCGATACTCCGATAACTTTCATGCTTTCCTCTGTAATCTCCAAGAGTTTTTTCGTATGATAAGCAGAACAGGATAGTAACGTAACAAAACAGTCTGCCGGACCGCAAGGACAGATTCCGGAGTCGTTACCAAACAAGGGCTCCAGCGGATTTTTTTCTTGCTGTTCCCTTCTTCCAGTATTTCAATTGGCCGACAAAAAGTTTACGAAAGCTCCGTTATTGACTACGTTGAAAAACACCCCCCGACACACGGCATTGAAACCGGGAGTAAAGATTTCGTTATCATCACACATTTCAATGAAAATACGCAAACTCACCCCGGAAAATTATGCCAAGGCCTCCGCCTTGCTGCGGCAGGCATTCCCTGGCAGCACCGATGAAGTGCAACTGGTTGAGAATTTCCACAAGAACGGGATAGCGGTGCATGAGTGGGTGTGCATCCATGTCAATTCGGTCATCGCCTATATTGCTTTTTCAAATGCCTATAACGGCACTGCTGTTTGCGGCCTGCATCTGGCGCCACTGGCGGTGAAGCCGGAATTTCAAAGGCAGGGGATCGGCTCCGAGTTGCTGCGCTTTGCCTTGCGGCAGGAGGTCATCAAGGAAAACACCATCTTTGCCCTAGGCGATCCCGGCTTTTATCGGAAGTTTGGATTTGAGCCTTGCGCCATCCCTGTTTGCCCCTTTGACAAAAACAATGCCCATTTTTTAAGCATTCGCAACAACCTTTCCAGCCAGTTCACGGTGGGATATGAATCGGAGTTTAACGTTGTGAAAACTCCGGGATTGACTAAATTGACACAATCCCCCCGACGCAAGCGTTGAACGTTGATGTTACTATCCCATTTTTTAGTACCAAAGGTACAACCGGCGCATGAGTGAACAACAAACCAACGACCCACTGCACGGCGTAACCCTGGAGCAGATCGTCAACTATCTGGTTGACTGCTATGGCTGGGAAAAGCTGGGCAAATGGATCAACATCCGGTGTTTCAACAGCAACCCCACGGTGAATTCCAGCCTCAAATTCCTACGCAAGACACCTTGGGCACGAACGAAAGTCGAGAACCTCTACGTCGCCACGCTCAAGAGTAAACTAAAAAGCGGGCGGCAGGCATAAATGAATCGGAGCGATATCAAAGCCGGCCTGCGAGTTTTCATCGTCATGAAACAGGATCAGCGAACCGGGAACCTCACGGAAGGCGTTGTGAAGGATATCCTGACAAAATCTTCAAGCCATCCTCATGGCATCAAAGTCCGCCTGGAAAACGGTAGCGTCGGGCGGGTCAAAAAGATTGCAGGTTGAATATCATTTGCCGGCCCTCACTTTCTTCCCTGGCAACAGCCAGGCCTCCGGCTGATACGGAAGACGGCGCCGGCCCAACAAAGGAATTGGAAGAGCCATGTGTGAATTCTGCACAAAACACGGCGACGGGGCGATCTGGTACAAGAACGCCCGGAACTACGCCCGCGACCTGACCGCCGATCTCAGGCGCCGCCAGTATATCGGCAGCTTTCTCGAATCGACCATCGGCGAGGGCATTGCCAGCCTCGGCCGTCTGGAGACCATTTACCGTAAGAAAAAAAGGCTGCCGGCCCGCCTGGTCCTGGCCATGGAGGAAAAGGCCCGGGAGGAGCATTTCGGCCAGGTGGTGCCCATGGAGGACATCCGCGAAATCGTCGGTCGGGCCGCCACCGTGGTGCGAATGCCCTGCGCCTGCCGCTGGGCCGCGGACCGGACCGAAAAGCGATGCTGTTATTCGGTGAGTTATTCGCCGGAAACCTGGCACCAGGGTCTGGACATGCGCTATTTCGGCAAGGCGTCGGACGAGGGCTTCGAGTCTGTGAGCAAGGCTGCGGCCATCGCCCAGATGGAAGAACTGGAGGCAGAGGGGGCCGTGCATACCATCTGGACCATGATCACCCCCTTTATCGGAGCGATCTGCAACTGCACGAGCCACAAATGCCTGGGACTGCGCACCATTGCCATGCAGGTTGCGACCCTGGCACCGGGCGAATACAAGGCCCGGGTGGACCAGGCCCTCTGCGACGGCTGCGGCCTCTGCGCCGAGAGTTGTCAGTTCACCGCCATTGCCAGCCGCATGAAAGACGGTCATCAGGTCGCCGTAGTGGATCCAGGCAGATGCTACGGTTGCGGCCTCTGCCGCAATCACTGCCCGACCGGGGCGATTGCCTTGTGGTAATGGCGAGGCGCACGAACCAGGCAGGCGGCAGCGGCACGGGCTTGCACCTTTGAAATATTGAAAAATTCTGAACGGCAGCTACTTCAAAGTTGCAATCAAGATGATATTCCAACAAGCATTCGAGCCGAGACCGCGAAGGCAAGCGAGCAGCGACGAGACCGTACACCAGTACGCCGAGGAGCAGCGCAGCCGACGAAGGTATCGGCTTGAATGCGAACTGGAATAACGCAAGCACAAAAAGGAGGCCAACATGATTCAGTTTCGCATCGACGAGGCGCGCTGCACCCAATGCGGCGAATGCGCGGTTGATTGCCCCGCCGGCGTCATCAGCATGGCGGACTACCCGACCATCACCAATGAGGAGGGGTGCTACCGGTGTCAGCACTGTCTGGCTGTCTGCCCAACGGGCGCGGTGTCGATCCTCGGCAGGGCCCCCGAGGCAAGCATCCAGCTTACCGGCAATCTGCCGGATCCGGCCGGACTTGAGTTGCTGATCAAGGGCCGCAGATCAATACGTCGTTACCGCGACGAGGACGTATCCCCCGCGCTGATCGACGAACTCCTCAATATTGCCTGCTATGCCCCGACCGGCGTCAACGCCGAGGCTGTGCTGTTCACCGTGGTCAAACAGCGCGCGGTCATGAACGTCCTGCGGGAAGAAGTCATGGCGCAACTCGTGACCCTTAAGGATGCCGGAAAACTGCCGGCGGGTTTCGTCGCGCAGTATATCGGCTTTGCGGTCAAGGCATGGCAGGAAGAGGGCAAGGACATCATTTTCAGAGGCGCGCCACATCTGCTCATTACCAGCGCCCCGAAAGACGCCCCCTGCCCGGCCCAGGATACCCTCATCGCCCTGACCACCTTCCAGCTGCTGGCGCATGCCCGCGGCGTCGGCACGGTCTGGGATGGCATGTTCATGATGGCCCTCGCCCTCTTGCCCGACTTGGCCGCACGACTGGGAATTCCTGAAAATCATCTCGTTGGCTATGCAATGGCCTTTGGAGAGCCGGCCGTGGAATACCATCGGACCGTGCAACGCGGGCCGGCCAGGGTGAATGTTGTCCGGTGACGATGCAAAAAATGGTTGGCGTGACAATCCGGGACGTTGCCCGCAACCTACAGGTGATGGGCGGCAATTTTGGCAAACATCTGCACCAGCCCTGAGCAGAGGGTGAAGATTGATTTGATATGCAGATTAATGCTGCAGCATTCATCAAAAAAGATGGTGAGCTTTGATTGCAGATCGCCCTCTGGGGCCTGATAACAGATAAGAACGGGGATTTTGGGTAAGGGGTAGAGGATAAGGGCAATATCCGCCTCGTACCAGTCGATTGTTTTTCCCATAAACAGATCAATAAGATCAGTCAACAGTTCCGGATTGTCATCCGCCAGCTTCCGCAGGGGTTCTTCACAGCGCCGGGCAAAAAGCCCCTGCCATTCAATACCCCCTTTTATCTCCCGAAAGGATATCCATTTGCCGGTAATGTCCGCATGGGACTTGTGGGTGATATAGGAGAGTAACGGGGCCTGCACCCAGGGGATGATGTGGCATTCCGAAACCATGTTGCCCTGCCGGTCCAAGGCGAAATCCTTGCCCAGGGAATTGATGATTATGGTGTCATTTTTGACGGTTGCGCCGATCAGGGGGGCAACTGATTCAAAATCGACACTGGCCATCTTTTTCTGCAGTTTATCGATAAACTCCGCTTGGTTGACTTCCTTGTTATCCGGGCGCAGATACTTGGCCGAGAATGCATCGATGCTCGCTTGGTCGAGGTCCGGGCAGTCTTTGAGCTTCTTGCTGCCGGACACGATTGCCGCAGCAAATGCCAGGCAAGAGGGGAGCAGACATTTCTGGCAATTGGTGCGCGGCAACATTTTATATACATCCAGGGCTGTGCAGGTGGTTTCGGACATTTTGCAAAGGTAAAGAAGAAAAGAAAAAAGAGCAAGGACCGGGACGTGACTTGGGAATGTTCTTCCCTTAATAACTTCAGCGAATAAAACCGTTCTCCCTGGCAATTTCTGACATTTTTTTCTAAAGTATACTTCCGGTACAGCCCTCATCAGCTTATCAGCATCAGGAGAAACCAAAAAAGATAGACGAACCATGGAACGGACAACCGTAGGCGACCTCAGGCTCATACCTTTATGACGACAAAAAAACCACAGGCAGGTACCGACAAATCGGGGCGGCTCATGGCAGAGGCGCTGCGCAGCCGAAAGCTGCGGGAGAAGACCTATCGGGAGCAGGCCCTCAAGATGTATCCCTGGCTTTGCGCGGGATGCGGCCGCGAGTTCAGCGGCAAGAAACTTCAGGAACTCACGGTGCACCACAAGGATCACAACCATGATAACAACCCGCCCGACGGCAGCAACTGGGAATTGTTGTGTCTCTATTGTCATGACAACGAGCACGAGCGGTTTAGCGTTGCGGACGCATATGGCGAAATCAAACCGGGGGATACTCGCGAACCCCCTTCCACCTACAGCCCGTTCGCCGCACTTGAAACCTTGCTGAAAAAAAAGAAATAACCTTTTGTGCGCGGATCGGAGCACGATCTTCTGATTACAAGTTTCTCTTTCAGACAAGTTCCCGGCCCAGACCTCATTCAAAAAATAGAGGCAGAAGGACCGGATGGAACTCGAACTTTTCAAATAAGGGACAGGGGGTATGGGTAAACAATTTCAAATAACAAGTGGCGCATTGACTGTTCTTGTTGACAATACCATTATGGAATTATTGCCTGACAGTAACTTCATTAAACGCCTCTCAACGCCACCTACGCACTTCCTTGCCGAACACGGCTTTTCTGCCTTGATCGAGACCGAGGGGGGGAAAATATTAGTAGATACCGGGTCGACCGGGATTGCCTTACAGCACAACCTGAAACAGTTGGGCCTCTCTTTCGATGCCATCGATCTGATTTTTCTTTCCCATGGCCATTATGATCACACCGGCGGGCTGCCGGCCGCCACCGGCAGGGTTATTGCCCACCCCGACGCCTTCTGCGAACGTTTCCTGGTACCCAAACAAGGAATCAGCATCGATGTGACCGGTTCGGCGCCCATGGCCGCCAACCACGCGCTTGAATGCCATAAGGGACCGGTTACCCTGGCCGAAGGGGTCATGACAACCGGCGAGGTAGAAAGAGTACATGACTGGGAAGAGTTGCCGATCTTCAAAATCAGAAAAGACGGGGCAGAAGAAATTGATCGGATCTGGGATGATCAGGCCGTGATTATCAATTCCAGGCAGGGACTGGTGATCGTCGCCGGTTGCAGCCATGCCGGCATTGTCAATACGATCAAGCATGCCATCAAAATAACCGGCCTCGCGAAGATCTACTGCGTCATCGGCGGCTTTCATCTTATCGGGCCGGGGGAGGCCAAGATTGACCGGACAATTGAAGAGTTGAAACGGCTGGACATCCAGAAGATTGTTCCCCTTCACTGCACGGGGTTCGAGGGGATAAAAAAACTCTCCACGGAGATGCCTGATCAGTTTGAATACTGCACTACCGGCTGCAGGATTGAATTTTAGTACCTTAGAGCCTCTTGCAAAACGAACATCTACTCCGATCGGCTAAGAATATTCTGCGTGTTTTTGGCAGAAAATTATTTCGTAAAAGCACTTATCCCGTTTATCGGGGTTAAGGAGGACGGAAAGTGACACTGCCTGATTCTGTCGAATTAAACGGTACCCTTTATGAATTTGATTTCAGGGGGTACCTGCAAGACTTTAGCAGATGGTCCCCCCAGTTGATGGACTGGTATGCCGAGCGGGAAAAAATAGAATTAACCGTCGAGCACCGCAAGGTAATTGACTTTCTGCGCATTTTTTTTGCGGAAAAAAAGGTGCATCCGGTTGCCAGAAGTGTTGCGGAGGAGATGGGAGAAACATTAGGCCGGGAAAAAGGAACGGTAAAATATCTGCATACGCTTTTCCCAACCGGTATCCATCAGGCCTATAAGATAGCAGGCCTTCCGAGGATTTTACTCAGCGTCTAAGGAGTCCGTCTCAATATACTGCCGACGAAAGGGACCTCTTCTGCCGCGATGCTAAATCCCCTTCGACAACTTTTTCCTCCAGCGCCACCAAACTATTTTTAGAAATAAATTCAGCATGCTGACACAACAGTAGCCCTATGAGCAACTTTCCCGTCATCGTTCTTGATTTCGAGACATCCGGCCTCTCACCACAATACGGTGACAGGGCGATCGAAATTGGTGCGGTTCGCATAGAAAACAGCATGGTCATTGATCGCTTTCAAAGCGTGATGAATCCGGGATTCAGGATCAGTTCCTTTATCGAAGCATACACCGGCATCACCAACGACATGCTCAAGGCAGCACCGCCTTGTGAAGAGGTGATGGAACAGTTTGCCGAATTTATTGGTGATCATCCTCTTGTCGCCCATAACGCGTCTTTTGACAGAAGATTTCTTGATGCAGAACTTGCGGTTATCGGTAAAGCCCGAAAGAGCGACATGGCTTGCTCCATGCTAGCGGCCCGCAGGGTGTATCCGAATGCCCCCAACCATCAACTTGGGACCCTGGTCCGGTACTGTGGGATTTATTCCGATGGCACATTTCATCGAGCCCTTGCTGATGCGGCAATGACCGGTCAACTCTGGATTTCAATGAGTGATGAAATCAAGAATAGTTACGGCATCAACCAGGTGCCATTTGACCTGATGCGGAAATTATCAAAAATAACCAGGTCAAAGGCGCCGGTATATCTTGAAAAAATTGCCAGCGAACAATCCTAACTGAATAAATTCAAATTACTCGAGCCTCTTGCAAAACGTAGCGAGATCGAGAGAAAAATCTTCTGCGCAAGGATGAGTTGGGAAATCGCCCGGAAGCGTAGCAGAGCTACGTTGAGGACGATTTCACAAGGAAGACGCCGCACAGGATATTTTTAGCCGATCGGAGTAGATGTTCATTTTGCAAGAGGCTCACTCATAAGTTCCAAACAAAATCGCTTAAGGTAGGTTATAATTTGCAGTCTGCTATTGCCGCCCGCCTTGATCAAAACCCTTTTTAATGGGTGACTCTTCGCAATGCTTTTGTCTGACGCCGGGCTTGAGCTGTTGTGATGTGGTTTCCTTGTGCTGCTTCTTTCTTCTGGGTCCGATTGTCGGACTGGTTCGTCACGATTGAAAAAATTTAAAAAAATATATATTGAGATCACCAACCGCTGCAACCTCGCCTGCAGTTTCTGTCAGCCGAGCCGCCGGCCCAAGGCTTTCATGCAGCCGTCAGCGTTTGAAGAAATCCTGCAGAAGATCAGCGGGACAACCGACCATATCTCCCTGCATGTCCTGGGCGAGGCGCTACTCCATCCCGAGTTCGAACTCTTTCTGGTCATGAGCCGCGCCAATGGCCTGCGAGTCAACCTCTCCACTAACGGGACCCTGCTTGCCGAAAACCGTGCAATGCTGCTCAGGCAACCGGCCCTGCGGCAGGTCAATATCTCCCTGCACAGTTTTGAACGATCGGGACAGGAGTCTGCGCTGGACTCCTATCTGGACGGGGTCTTTACTTTCATTGATGCGGCAGTGCCGGCCACGCCCCTCTTCATCAACCTGCGGTTGTGGAACCTGCTGGCGGCAGACACGGGGGAGCAGTTCATGAACCGCCTTATGCTCAGGCGGCTTGAGGATTATTTCGGCCTGCCCATAGCGCTCTCCGAGGATTTTTCAACTGGGCGCGGCATTACCCTGACACCGCAGGTTTTTTTAAGCCGGGAGCGCCGTTTTGCCTGGCCCCATGCCCCGGCTCCGGATCTGGGCGCCCATGGATATTGTCGCGGCCTGCATGACCATATCGCCATCCTGGTAGACGGGACAGTGGTGCCATGCTGCCTGGATGCCGAAGGCGACATCCGGCTGGGCAATATCTTGCAGTCAACGCTGGCGGCAATCCTCGCCAGCCCCCGCGCCGCCTTAATCAGGGAAGGATTTGCCCGGCAGCGGGTTATGGAACCCGTGTGCCGGCGCTGCACATACCGGCAGCGCTTCCGACGGAATAACCCTGTCAAAGCAGCCATCGGTCTTCAGGCAAAACCCCATCAAACTATCGACCTGAACAGTTACACAAGGAAAACATGACTGACAGCAAAATAATAGAATTGACCCCGTTCCGCGCCGATCTGACCCGGGCGCTGACCCGCCGGGGCGAGCGACTTCTGGCCGCGACCGACCTGGCCGCCGAGGTCGCACTCCTCGAACCCTTGGAAGCATACTATGTCGTACGGGAGATCGGCCTGGACCAGGCCCTGCCCATCCTCCTTGAGCTCAGTCAGGAACAATTGCAGGCCGGCATCGACCTGGACTGCTGGAACCGCTACGACTTTGCGGTCGACAGTCTTGATGAATGGCTGACCGCCTTTGCGCAAGATGGCCCCGAAACCCTGGCCAAGGCTTTTTTATCCCTGGACTATGTGGTGCAGCTCCTCTTCCTGGCCCAGACCGTCACGGTGTATGATCCTGATACGGATCAGGTTTCGCAAGAGGACGAGGAGAATGTCATGTCCCGCGCCATGACCCCGGACGGCTTCTATCTCCTGGAGTTGAAGACCGAACTGCCGCTGCAGACCCATCCCTTTACCCTGCTGGACAGCCTGTACCAATACGATCTTCCCGCTGTACACCGACTCCTCAGCGAAGTACGGGTGGATCTGCCGACCCAGATCGAGGAAGAGGCCTTGCGCTTCCGCAGCGGCCGCATGCAGGATCTCGGTTTTGCAACACCGGACGAGGCCGCCGTAATATTCTCCCGGCCAGCCATTCGGCCGCCGTTGCCCCGGTTTCGGGCACCAATAGACAGCGGTGTCACCCGGCTGCCGTCCGTCTATGCCGGCCCCTTTATCGAAACCAGCCTGTTGCAGCAGGCGTTATCCCTGATTACTGACCAGGGAAGCCTGGCCCGCCTTGAGCAGGAAATCGTCTGGACCATCAACAGCGCGATCATCGCCTATGGTGAAAAAACACGGGACATCGAACAGATCGCTGGCATTGCCGCGCGGGTGCGGGACACCATTTCCCTGGGCCTGGAATCACTGTTGGTCCAGCAGGAACCCGACTGCCTGCTGGATGCCGGCGCAGCCGCCAAGGCGGCCGACCTGCTGGATGTCTGGTGCATAACCGATCTGTTCAGGCACGGCTTTGCCGCGACCATGGTTCTGCAACAAGAGGCGCGACAGGCCATGCGTGATCCCCGATTTCATGCCTGGCACAACCTGTCGGATACGGAACAGTCGGATGAACCGACCGATCGGCTGGAGCGTGCCTTTGTGACCGCGCTGCTCGGTCGTCACCCCATGTTCAGCGGCGTTGATCTGGCCAACCCCGAGAACCTCAAGGCCTTTGCCTGCCTCGCCGATATTAATGTAGCCCACGTCCGCCTGCAACGGCTTGTCGACCGGGTCGGCCGCCAAGCATAATCTTCTGCAAAACAGAGTCAGACTTGACAATTGGGCTGGAAAAAGGGAACGTTGTTTGCCTGTTGCATGAAGAACTGCTGTCCGTGCACGCGGGGCTATTCAAGACCTGCATTATTGCGTTACAAATTTTCCTCAACGTGATCAACAAGACAACATGAAAATCGACATCACTCGCGAGCCGCAGCCTGATCTCTTCCGTCACCATGGCAAGTATATTCGGATATTCATAGCGCTCCTGACCCTGGCGGGTTGCGCGGTCTTACTGGGGGTGTATGCTATTGTCTCTGACACGCCGCAGAGCATGGGCCTGGAAACGGTGGTCTTGGCCCTCTTCGTCGGGCCGGCTCTGGCCATTTACTATATCGGCGAAAAACTCCAGGCCTACAAAAAGCTGACCCCGGATCAGGAGAAGGAACTGGCCGACCTGGCCCGGAAGCATCCCGAGATCAAGATCTACTGCGAGCTGGTGGCAAAGGCAGGGCGGCAGCCGATCCAGGCCGAGTGCGAGGCCTGCCAGACCTGGTCGGAAGAGACAGGCCGTCAACCCAAACCGAAAAATTCATAATGAGAAAACAGGGACTGAGGCCCGTTCTGCAGACGAAATGTTTTGCTTTCAAACAAGCCCCTGCCCCATGAAACATTCATGAAAACCGTTGTCCGCGGCCAACGCCGTTCTCACGCAAGGATGCTGAGAGGGTCGCCTTTCGGGATGGGATCAAGTTCCCGTTTGACTCTTTTCTATAATATTTCCGGGGTGCCGGTCGGTCCAAGTCACGTAATTTATGGTATAGTAGGCAAGCCGGTATTAACATTTCTCTTGCCGGATAACAGGGTACTCAATAGAGTCCATAAAGAACGGACCACACCCTTTCGATACAGAACACCTTGTATCGCAGTGACAGGTCATCGTTAGATCAGGCTCAGACAGACCCGCAAGGGACAGCCTGAAGATCCCCAAATAATTATCAGGAGCAAAAACATGAGCAAGGAACACAAAAACATTAAGTCAGAGAAGAAGAAGCCGGCCATGTCTCCAAAGGAAAAGAAGGTTGCGAAGAAGGCCAAGAAGGAAAACAAGAAGACGTTCAAGGAGTGATAGATAGGTCGATGGCAAGACACCTCGAGTTTGCCCAGGACAGCGCGTAGGGCGCAATCGGCTGCTATCTGAGGGCATTCCCGCTCAGGTTAGACATCACGCAATGAAAGCGCTATCCGTCTTCTCTTCAGATCAATTTCAAGCACTCGGACCATGACCGGCTGGCGAACCTTGACAACTTCGGCCGGGTCCTTGACAAAACGGTCAGCCAGTTGACTGATGTGGACAAGCCCGTCCTGGTGGACGCCGATATCAACAAAAGCCCCGAATTTCGTGACATTGGTGACGATGCCCGGCAGTTTCATCCCCGGTTGCAGGTCTTCGATACTGTGGACCCCTTCGGCAAAGGCAAAGACCGCAAACACGGCCCGCGGGTCGCGGCCCGGTTTGGCAAGTTCCGCCATGATGTCGGTTAAGGTCGGCAGACCAACGGAATCCGAGACATAGCGGCGCACGTCTATCTGCTTTCTGAGACTCTCCTGCTGCATCAGATCAACAACCATGCAGCCTGCATCCTTGCCCATTTGTTCGACCATAGCGTACTGTTCGGGATGGACCCCACTGTAATCAAGGGGGTTTTTCGCACCTTGAATCCGTAAGAATCCGGCGCATTGTTCAAAGGCCTTGGCGCCGAGACGCGGGACCTTTAACAACTGACGCCTGCTGGCAAACGGTCCATGCTCATTTCGATGGGCAATGATGTTCTTGGCCAGGGCCGGTCCCAGGCCGGCAACGTAGGTGAGCAGCTCCAGGCTCGCCGTATTGACCTCGACGCCGACACTGTTGACGCAGCTTGCCACCACATCTTCCAGACTCTTTTTCAAAGCGGTCTGATTGACGTCGTGCTGGTATTGCCCGACGCCTATTGCCTTAGGATCAAGTTTCACCAGTTCGGCCAATGGGTCCTGCAGACGGCGGCCAATGGATACCGCGCCGCGCACGGTAAGGTCATGATCCGGAAATTCGGCCCTGGCAACCTCTGAGGCGGAGTAGATGGAAGCACCGCTTTCATCGACCATGGTAATCAGTACGTCATGGGGCAATTGCAAGGCGCGGACAAAGGCTTCGGTTTCGCGGCCTGCCGTGCCGTTACCGATGGCAATGGCCTCTATTTTGAATTCTTCACACAACTCCTTAACCGTCTTGCCTGCTTCCCGATTCTTATGCTCGGAAAGGGTCGGGAAGATGGTGTTGAAATGAAGCAATTTGCCCTGCCCATCCAGGCAGACCAGTTTGGCTCCGGTTCGAAAGCCCGGGTCCAGGGCCATGACCCGTTTCTGGCCCATGGGCGGTGCCAGCAGGAGTTGCCGCAGATTCTCGGCAAAGACCCTGATCGCTTCCTGATCGGCACGCTCCTTCAACGCGTTGCGCAGTTCATTCTCAAGGGAAGGCGCCAGCAGTCTTTTGTACGAGTCATCCATTGCCAGGGTGACCTGCCGGCCTGCTTCATTTTTTGCCTTTACATGAAAGCGCTGCAAGAGTGCCAGTGCCATTTCTTCGGGTGGCCGCAATGAAAGAGTCAGCACCTTTTCGTTTTCGCCGCGAAACATGGCAAGCAGACGGTGCCCCGGCGTCTTTGCCGCCACCTCCTGCCAGTTGAAATAATCGCGGAATTTGACGCCGGCCTCTTCATTTTTCTTCACCACTGAGGAAGTGATAACCGCCTCTATTGTGAAAAGTCTACGCAATTCGGCCCGGGTGGCGGCCTCTTCACTGATCCATTCTGCGATGATATCCCTGGCGCCCGCCAAAGCTTCGTCCACGGTATGCACTTCTTTCTCCGGATTAACAAAGGCTTCGACCTGAACAATACCATTTTCCTGGAAAAAAAGGACGCGGGCCAGGGGTTCCAGCCCCTTTTCCCGGGCAATAAGGCTTCTTGTTCTGCGTTTGGGACGATACGGCAGATACACGTCTTCCAGGACGGTCATGCTGGCGGCGGCCTGGAGCGCGGCCTTCAGTTCCGGACTGAGCAGGTCGCGTTCGGTCAGAGAAGAGATGATGGCCTCCCGGCGTTTATCGAGTTCGGCCAGTTGGCCGAGTCGGTCCCGAACAGCCGCAACCTGGGTTTCATCCAGGAGGCCGGTCGCCTCTTTCCGGTACCTCGAGATAAACGGCACCGTGGCGCCATTGCCAAGCAGCGCCGCAGTAGCAGCCGCCTGCCCGACTTTTATATTTAACTCTGCTGCAATTGTTTCCAGGTGTTGATTCATTGGTATTATTGAATCCATCTTCAGAAGAGGTATCTTGGATCAAATCGTTGACTTGACCTTTTTCTGAACAATATGCTACTGCAGATTACAAGTTTCTTGTATTCTTTAAGCGGAGTTTATTGTGTTTCTTGGTATCTCAACTTTCTGAGTTGCGCCAACTCAGTGAGATGGCGATATTATTTGCCTTGATTGCCGGAGCGATTTGATGATATCAATTGCCGCG